>Ga0315339_1000204_pt1 | contig 91531 bp, 83 predicted proteins | sample ASW17metaG_FD_204514 | JGI IMG/M metagenome (GOLD analysis project Ga0315339, IMG submission 204514) | Ammonia-oxidizing marine archaeal communities from Pacific Ocean, United States - ASW #17 | ecosystem: Environmental > Aquatic > Marine > Oceanic | place: USA: California | collected 2016-12-05
AATAGTATCCCGAAGGATCCGTTCTCCTTGACTTGCATGTGTTAAGCACGCCGCCAGCGTTCGTCCTGAGCCAGGATCAAACTCTCCATTGTATGTTTGATTCTGTACTGTCTTTGTCGCTCCGGGTAGGAGCGACTCTCAAATCCAATTAATTGGACCACGCATACCCAATTTTCAAAAAACGAATAATGCTGTCTTGAACAGCCTGAAAAAATACTATTTATTATTATGCCAGTGCAATATTTTTTTGCACTATTTTAAATTATTTTATAATAAAATCCGGCGTATTGTAATCCATGAATCTTTCAATCAGTAATTTGGTCGTTACACGTCCAGCAAACCGCCTCACTAACTTGCGATTAGATTCATCAATATCATGGATTGCTTTCCACATACTCCCTGCATAAAGCCCGATGGCTATCATCACCGGAGGAATAAAAACCGCACCCCTTTTAGATTCCAATGATATTTTGTTAGGGATTTGGTAACCTAACGATGACTGAAATAATCCATTTTTAGTGACCAAATCTCCTGAAACAGGAACCATCCCTTGGCGGTTATCCATGACAGATAACCCTCCTTTTTGAACGATAGAAGGCATGGTCAACATTGCCGCGTATAACAAAAATGAAGCTCCCATGGCACCAATAGCATTTTCAGTCTGTTTTAAATAAACAAATCCGCCACCCGGTGCAAGTGAGGAAAGCAGTGCCGGTGTCTTTTCTTTTAACGGTGCATTTTCTGCCGTTTTGATTGCTTTATACCAAGGTCGGATTTGTTTTGAATAATGGGCATGATCAAATAACGCTTCGGCGGCTTTAAACGCCTGGCGTGACTCCTTCCATTCCAATAACTCAAAATGAGCATAGGCACGAAAGACTAATTCATAGGGATCTTCAGTATTTTTCGTGCTATCAATAATGGCACCATATTCTTCTTTGGTTAACATTATATAATAGAGCTGATATTGCGCCGTATTTGCCGCAAGAGTCCCTGGCGGACTTTCTTCCAAAATGCGATTGTAATAATTCTGGGCCAATCCCCAGTTTTCCAATGATTCATAACATTTTGCAATCTGGAAATAGGCAGCCATTTCCAATTCGTCTTTAGGATATTTATATAAAAATTGAAAATAGCTTAGTAAAGCTCGTTCATAAAATCCCTCATCATATAAAAAGGTGGCAAAATTGACCAACTCCTGTTTTTGAAAAGTGGTATAATTTCCCCATTCCGTTTTAATATCCTCGGGACTAATATACTGTTGTTGTGCCCAGGAAATACTGAGTGTTGCAACGACGATACAAAATCTGGAGTATAATTTGTTTTTCATGCCTCGGAACCGTACTTAAATATAAAAGAATCCTTTGAAAAATTTGATACAGAAATTAAAAAGTATTCCAAAGGATTTTAAAAGAAGAAAAGGAAAAGACTATGCCGAACGGCGACTGCGACGCATGAGTGGCTTTTTACCTCGAAGGACAAATTCTTTTGTAATGGTGATTTTTGTGACACGATCTTCTGAATATTCAGGAAGATGAAACATTAAATCAAGCATAGAAGATTCCATTACAGAACGTAATGCCCGTGCACCAGAATTTCGTTTGATTGCCAATTTGATTATTTCCTGCAGTGCTTCCTCCCGGAATAAAAGTTCAACACCCTCCATCCGAAATAATTTTTTATACTGCTTCACCAATGAATTTTTTGGCTCCAGCAATACGCGCATTAAATCTGCTTCATCCAAATGATTGAGTGTAGTCACAATTGGCAGACGTCCAATCAGTTCTGGAATGAATCCAAATTTCACCAAATCTTCTGGAACAACTTCTTTCAATATTTCGTCTGCCTTCTCCGTTTTTGCCAATGTCTTCGTAAAACCGATTTCAGCCGTATTAACGCGTCGGCCAATAATCTCCGGTAAGCCGTCAAAGGAACCGCCGCAAATAAATAAAATATTTTTGGTATCAATAGATATGAGACTTTGTTCTGGATGTTTCCGTCCTCCCTTGGGTGGAATATGGGCCACCGTTCCTTCCAATATTTTCAGCAGGGACTGCTGTACCCCCTCCCCGGAGACATCCCGCGTAATGGAGGCACTTGAACTTTTTCGCCCCACTTTATCAATTTCATCTATATAAACAATACCAGCCTGGGCTTTATAAATATCATAGTTGGCAATTTGGAGTAATCGCACCAGAATATTTTCAACATCTTCCCCCACATATCCAGCTTCGGTTAAGGTGGTGGCATCAGCGATAGCAAACGGAACAGCTAAAAATCTGGCCAGCGTATCTGCAATTAATGTTTTTCCTGTTCCCGTGGGGCCAATAATCAGAATATTACTTTTATCTAATTCAACATCATCATCTGCATGGTCAGAGAGAATTCGTTTATAATGATTATACACCGCCACCGCCACGGCCCGTTTTGCACTTTCTTGACCAATAACATATTTATCAAGATACGCTTTAATTTCAGATGGTCGATGTAGTCTGGGCTCGGTGGATTTTGGTTCCCCGGCTTTTGGATCTAATGGCGTTGGAATCTTCAATTTATCGGTTATTTCCGTCCCGAAAGAATGGTGTCAATGATGCCATAATCTTTGGCTTCTTTTGTGCTCATGAAGAAATTTCGATCCGTATCGTTTTCAATTTTTTTAAGGGTCTGTTTTGTATTTTTGGCTAAAATTTTATTGAGTGTATTTTTTAAGCGCAGTATTTCATCTGCCTGGATTTTAATATCGGACGCCTGCCCTTCTGCACCGCCCAGTGGTTGATGAATCATTATCCGGGCATTGGGTAATGCGGATCGTTTTCCTTTTTTCCCACCGGCTAAAAGAAAAGCACCCATACTGGCGGCCTGCCCCATACATATGGTTGCCACATCCGGTTTAATATAATTCATAGTATCATATATTCCCATTCCGGAAGTGATGATGCCTCCTGGGGAATTGATGTAAAGGTAAATATCCTTTTCACTGCTTTCTGCCTCAAGAAATAAAAGTTGGGCAATAATGACGGATGCTACTGTATCATCAATTGGGGTGCCTAAGAATACAATCCGTTCTTTCAGCAGGCGCGAATAGATATCATAGGCCCGTTCAAAACGCCCTGTCTGTTCCACCACCATTGGAATTAATTGATTTATTGGGTCTTCATGTTTCATGACTGTACATTTCCTTCAGATTGTTTACGGAGGTCTTTTGTATTCACTTTGACCTCTTTGATTTTCGTAAAGTTTTTTAAATAAGCCAAGACTTTCTTTTCCATCAAATCATCTTCCAAACGGCTGCGGTTACTGGGTTTTTTAAAATATTTTTCCAATTCCTTGGCTTCCTTCGGATTCGCTTCTTTTCGTTGATCAATATCTGCCTGAACGTCTTCTTTGGTAATTTCATATTTCTCATTTTTTATAATCGTATTCCGAATCAGGTACCATTTTAAATTGCGTTCCGCCACCGGTTGATATATTTCTTTTATTTTTTCTTTATCCGTTGCTGCAGGGTTATTTTTCATGACATCTTCCACCATATGGCCCAAGTATGATTCCGCCATGGAGGGTGGAAATTCCGGATTCACGTGGTTTATCATGGCATCGGTTAATTGCTCATCAGACGCTTTTTCTGACCGCTGATCATAGGCTTTACCCAATCGATCCTTGATGCGTCCCCGATAATCTGCCACATTTTCTGCTTCAGGATCGGCCATTTTAATAAAGTCTTCATCCACTTCCGGTAATATTTGACGTTCCACATTTTGGACTGATAATTCAAAAGTACTGGTTGACCCTTTTTCATCCACGGGAACAGACACTTGGGTTTTTTCACCTGGTTTTATGCCTTCCAGTTTTTTCTGGTTATCTCCATCGAATGGAATTTGCCCCAGTTTAATATAGCGTGTTTCTAATTTTTTCCCAATAATGGGAACGCCGGAAATATCAATTTCCTGAAGATCGCAAATGACATAGTCATCCAGTTGCGCCCCGTCTTCAACCGTTTGAACTTCTGCATGACCATGGCGCATTTCATCAATGGCCATATCAATATCCTCATCATCGGTTATATAATTTGTTTTTTCAACTTTGAGGCTTTTTCTCTTCATTTTAGGAATTGTGACGTCAGGTTCAATCTCAAATGCCACTTTAAATTTAAAATGTTCCCCATGGTGAAAATGCACATCACTTACGCTCCCCATATTGATGGGGATAATTTCTTTTTCTTGAAGTGCTTTTAGATAATACGTATTGACGGAATTTTCTACAAAGTCCGCTTCGATGGCAGGTTGAAACTGTTTCATTAAAACCTTCCGCGGTACTTTTCCCGGACGAAATCCAGGCAGCTTTACCCGTTTAGAAAATTGCTTGATTGCCTGTTCAAAATCCGCTGCAATTTCCTCCCATGAAAGGTCAATGTCCGCTTCACGTGCATAACTACTGGTTTCTTTAAGTTGGATATCCACTATATTTCCTTGAAAAATTGAGCGCCAATTTAGGCTTTAATTATTATTCCAAAGAGTGGTTTTACGGGATTATTTATATCCATAATTGGTAATCAGCATGGTGCCCCGATAAATGAAAACCATCCCAATTATCTGAATAATATGAAAAATGTCATTATGGTTAAAGTGCTGATGAAAGCCAAACTTTGTGAACAGAAAAAAAGCGCCGCATAATGTGATTAAAAAACCGCACATTATCCATAGGGCACCCGTATCCCCTTTTCCCAGCCATCCATAAAGCATAACAGCGATAATAAACAACGCACTGGGCAAATATAATTTGATTGCATTCATAAAATCAGAATCAAAATAAATCAAAATGGTAAATCCAAAAATGATGGCCGTCACGCCCAACTTCAGCATTTGCACCGTATCAAACGGCAGGATATAATAGAGCGTACCCATGAGCATCGTATATACAGAAAAACCCATGCCTAACATGGTCAGTTTCCAAATAAAATCCCGGACAATCTCATGCTCCGGAAGAATGGTATGATAGACGGCACCGGCCAATGCGGTAAAAGCAAGTATATAAAAATACTTGCCAAAATGCCAATGGACTTCCATAAGTCGCACATGATACCACATGTCGATTTCACGAGCAAACCACACGCCAACAATCAGAATTAATATATCAGTAAAAACAGTCATAGGTTCATAGATGGGAAATCGTTTCATATGTTAACCATCAATTTTGTGATTCATAAAAACAGGTTTCAAACCCATTAAAGACACAATTAAAAATAACACCTTATATATATGCTCATGAACATTAAATAAAATGGCGAACCAATCCAGACCGGCTATAATAAAATGGGCACCTAAAAACAGTATCAAAAAAAGGGCCAAATGATAAAGGGTCAGTTAATTTTTAAATTTCATGATAATTATTGGCACAAATTACATGGAATACTAATTTTGAAAAATACAATTACAATGTTGGTTTTTCTTCACCACAATAAATACAGGTATCTCCGGCCTGAACGTGAAACCCACATTCGGGACAATCCCATGCGTTCGTTTCAAGATCTTCATATGTATCCTCCGCTCGGTTGGTTCTGGCAATCAAAACAGCCACGCCAACGAAAATGAAAATGATTATAATGAGAAGATAAAGTGATGCACCCATATTAGAATTTATCTAAACATTCGTTTTATCGAACTGAAATGATTATAACCCTCTTGCATTAGTTGGATCCTTTAAATGAGTTGAAGCGAAAAAATAACGACATTCAAAACATGGACGGTGATGCAAATCGGGCAAACGGTTTTGAGTTTAAATAATCCATATATAAGATATAAACCAATAATAATGGTGAACGCACCCATAACAAATGGTACGAATTCAGGAATCAAACGCATGGGAACTCCCATAAGCGCAAACCCATAAGCAATTAAAAATATGGTTCCGGATAAGGAATTTTGAATTCCGAAAATCTCTCCATATTTCGTTTTAATGATGGAAACACACTCAGTCTGATCAAGTTGACAAACCCTAGGGACCCACCATTGGCTGTAAAGTATCCGATGATTAGAAACAGCATAGAAATAAAAAGAAAAAGCCCCACCGGCAAATGCCAACAGGGCTCCAATAAAATATAATTCAGCATTCATATTATTGCTTTAGACGATACACACACCCTTCAATGGTACTGATAAACTTGTCCACCTGTGTATGCGTGTGAAACATGAATTCCATTTCTTCATAGGAGTCCACCGGATAGGATTCAGCATCATAATCCCGAAGAAAATTGGCCTCTAATTTCACCAGCATATCCCGCATGACCATTTTGGGCAATTCTTTTTCCCGTAGAAAATTAATCTGTAGGTTGAGTTGACCATTGGATTTCATGTGGAATAGAGGCAACATTCCAAAATCCGAATTACAGCGAAAGGTGAATGTGCCATGGTCATCCCCCCGTCCCCAGGACATTTCAGTGGCATTTTTCTCAGAAAATTCAATAATCTGTTCACCGATTTTTGCAATCTCACGTGAACAATTATTCCGCAAATCTTCTACGAACTTTTCTTTAGTCCATTTCATCATTTATTCTTACCTCAAACATTAATAATGTGGCGCTAATTGAAGTAAGAATTTAATGCGTATTGTAACCCAGTGAAACCCATTAAAATGAAATTTGGGTCAATTGTCCCAAATTAAAATTAAAGGTAAATCGCATTCGCTCTTTCACCCAACGCCAATCTTCTGCTGTTTTGCCTTCCGTCTCCCAGCTTTGATATAAGGGCAAAATGATGGGGCCAAACTTCAATCCGGCCGCTGTAAAAGTATCTGTAAAATCATCACCACCAGCCATATCAAGGTAGATTGGAAAACTGGGGTCGACATTCACGCCCCATGTAAATCCTGTGGACGCCAAAGGGCTACCATTTTCGTCAACCACAACACCGCGTAACCCTGGGCCCTGCTGGAGATATTGGTTTTGAATAATGGCCATTTTGGACTGGCCCGTTCGGTCGAGAATGAATGATGAAAATGTGGGATCTACACCACCACTTAAATAGGAACGAAAATGGTTTGGCACCTTTTTATTATTGAGAAAACTACCCGTCCATAATCGGAAATCAACACCCAATTTTTTTGTAAAATTCAGTTTTATTTTCGTTTCAAAACTGGCGGTAGAAAATCCATTCCCAAATTTGATTTCCGTATGGGTGCTCAAGGAATATTTCTCCCCTTTAGGCCTCCACCCCTGACGAATCCCGAGTTCAACAACGGGATGACCACCAAACGTATAAAGGGTGGTATCAAAGGCGGCTGAATCCAAATAGGCATATTGAATGCCCGTATTCATAGATCCTCCAGATTCACTATCTCCAAACGATCCGGAATAAATAATAGCGCCTAAAAATCTTCCTCCCATTTGGGACCCTCTAAAAACTAAATTCGCTTTATTGAACCTGGCATTGGGATCTAACTTTTTTATATAAGATATATTGCCAACCAAGGTTTCATTTTTTAAATCCAGCATAGGCTGAAATACGGTGGTGGAATTATATCCCGGTGTGCCCCCCTTATATATCATGAGCCCCGGTGCCCACCCGTTGTAATAATTATAGTTAAACCATGGGAGCAAATTGATATCCCGATCATAATAAGTGGGCTGATCCCAGACAAAATGAAAATGGGTTTCTGCCCGGGTGGCGTTATTGGATCGATTTACATCGGGCATATGTTCATCCGGATCAATAATCGCATACCAGGCATTCGCCGGTGCTTTGATCACGGTACGCCATTCGAAACCTTCTAACCATCGCCGCTCCAATTCTTCATGATTATTCCCATATAAAACAACTTCTACGGGTATTTTCAAGTTTCCATTGTTTGTGACAGTGAATTGATTCCTTTTTTTCCGAATAGAATAATCTATATAATCCGTCGTTTCAATAACACCTTCAAAATACCAGCTTAAATCTTTATCCGTATGCTTTTCGAATACGGTTCGAATATCTTCAGGGTAGGGATGTTTGAATTTCCATGTTTCATAATAATCCTGCATAATTTCATCCATTTTATCTTCACCGAGATAGTGTTGAAGAAATCGGGTAAATACAGCCGTTTTTGAATAATTCTGTCCATAGTTTCCATCTTTATACTCGTCAGCTTTTAAATTTAACGGTTGGGCCTTGGGGCTTTTTGCGCTGAAGCTATAACTTAAATATTGCGTCCAACTTTCTTTAAGGTTTTTACCAATTCCTATTTTATTTTGAACAAAATCTTGAATGATAAATCGTCCATTTTGCGCTGAATATTTATCCTGCCAATACCGAATATTGGTATACTGATTTAGACCCTCATCCATCCATGTATGGTATCGCTCATTACTCCCGAGGATACCGTAAAACCAGTTATGGCCAACCTCATGCATGATGACCATTTCCAGCATTGGTTTCCCCGGCATTTTTGAAATAACCGTAATGTTTGGATACTCCATACCACCGCCGGCAGATAAATCTCCATCCACCGCCGTAATGTGATTATAGGGGTAGTCCCCATAATAGCGGCTGTACCAATATCCAGAGTCATGAAGATATTCGATTGAATTTTCCCAAAGTTTTGCATTTTTAGGGAGATAAAAAGACCACAGCGTCACTTTGCGTGTGGAATCTGCTAAGTTTAGTTTTCCCTTTTGAACCAGCCATTTTTTATCTGCAAACCAGGCAAAATCATGAACATGGTGCTGGTGAAAATGGAGTGTTTTCATTTCACTGCTTGTGGTATCTGAATCTGATTTTTTCTTTTGGGACTTCACCCACTTTTTAAAATCTTTTTCTGGTAGACTGTGAATTGAATCTGCCACCACAGTGAGAGAATCAAGCCAAGCATATTCTTCTTCCCCATCTATCAAGTCCCCTGTAGCCATGATACGGTAATCCTTCGGCAATGTAATCTTTACATCAAATGAACCATATTCTGAATAAAACTCGCCCTGATTCAAATATGGCATGGGATGCCATCCCTTTCGATCATATACCGCTGGTTTTGGATACCATTGAGTCATTTCATAATGTTTTCCTGTATGACCCAATCTGGAAAATACCTGGGGAATTTTAACAAAAAATGGCGTTTCAATACGGATGGATTCTTTAGGGTACAAAGGGGAATGCAATTTCAATTTAATCACATCAATCCATTCCGGATGTATTTCCCAATCCGCTTTTTGATCATCGATGGAAAAATCCAGACTATCTATAAATCCCCGCTGTGTGGAATCTGAACGGCTGAAACGGGAATTTTCTCCCGCTTGTTTCGCAAATGCGGTTGAATCATTTTTATAGGCATTTGGCCAGATATGAAACCAAATAAAATTCAATGTATCAGGAGAATTATTTTGATACACCATTTTTTCATAGGCCATAATGGTATGATTGGTATCATCCAATGTGACCTGAATATCATAATTCACATATTGCTGAAAATAGTCCGATTCTTGGGCGGGAAGTGTTCCAATAAGAACAATGATTAATAAGATAGACCGCATAAAGATTTCCTTGTTAATTGACTGAGAAATTACTGGGGTTTGAAAACAAGGGAACAGGAAAAAAGTTTTTAGCCTTTTCCTCCGCGAATTTTCGGTTTAACGAGACTCAATAAGGCTGGGAGAAAGGTAAGATCGGCCACCAAAGCGGATAAAATGGTTATGGCAGATAAGGTGCCAAACTGAATGGTGGGTGTGAATTCGGATAAGGTGAGGACAAAAAATCCCGATACTAAAATGGTAGTGGTAGACATCATGGCGATACCGGTTCCCATGAGGGTTGCATCGTTGGCCTGTCGATAATGACGGTCAGCTTCCGCCAGTTCCATTCGATAGCGTGTGAGATAATGCAGCGTATCATCTATGGCAATACCAAAGGCAATGGCAAATGTCATGGCCGTGCTTGGACGTAATGGAATTTGGAAAAAACCCAACACGGCAGCCATGATCATCATGGGGATAATATTGGGCAATACAGAAATCAAAGCTATTTTAACCGACCGAAAAAGGAATGCCATCAAAATAGTAATCACACCGAAAGCAATCAGAAAACTGCCGGCTAAATTCTGTACCAAATAATTATTCGTGCGTAAGGCGAGAAATGCTGTCCCCGTGACTTCAACCGTGAGTCCTTTTGGTACGATTGATAAAATATAATTATTGATTTCATTTTCCATTTCCGTACTTCGGCGGGAATCAATATCCTTTATCTGGATTGCTATTCGCAACTTGGTATAATCAATATTCATGAGCGATTCAAATTCACTTTCATACAGCAGCATATACTGGGCAATCATTTCCCGGGATTCAGGAATTTTATAATAGGCCGGATCGCCCTCATTCATGGCACGATGGATTTCTTTCATATAATCCGAAACAGATACCACTTTCCCCACTTCTGGAATATCTGAAACATAACGAGATAATTGATCCAAAAAGGTAAGGACCGCCACATCCTGAATATCCTCAAATGGGCCATCCTCATCCACTTCTATAATTATTTCTACCGGAAGCACGGCGCCCATCCGTTCTTCCGCCACATGCATATCATCTAGCAGTGTGTTCCCCGGGCGCAAATCTTCTAACAGTTTTGAATGGGGATTCATTTGGACCGCACCAAATATTCCAATGAGAGAAATTAGAAGCCCCACCGTAATGATACGCTTTGGGTAGGCTCTGACAAAAATAATAATGCGATTGATGATCCGCATTCTGAATCCTATAGAATAAGCATCCAGTTTTGATTCAGGTGTACGCTTGATAATCATGAGCATGGATGGGATAAAAAGTACCGTAATGATGAAAGCAAAAAAGACACCAACTGCTGTATAAATTCCAAATTCTTTCAGAATTTTAATATTAACAAAAGACAGGGCGCCAAAACCAATTCCCGTGGTGATACTCGTGAGAAAAATTGCCGTTCCTATTTTTTTAACTGTCTGAAATAATGCTTTCCTTCGGTGACCAACTTCTTTGAGCGTATGAAAATATTTTACAAGAAAATGGACCGAGTCACTCACGCCAATAATCATAAGCAATGTGGGAATCATATAAGAAATAATATTGATGGTGACGCCAGAAGCCACCATGAATCCCAATGTCCAGATTATGGTGAGACTCACCACCATTAATGGCAGCACCAGTCCAACAAGCGTTCGAAAAAGAACCGAAAGAAAAATAATCAACATCATGGTAACCGGGAGTAAAAATTTTATATTATCGGCTATCATGTATTGCACATATCGTGTACGGATGACAGGCAATCCTGCCTGATGCCAATCCCAATCCACCCCTGTTTGAACCTGATCAATTTCGGATAGAATCCGTTCCCTTCCTTTATGCTCGTTGTAATCCTGATCAATCTCTACCAGAATGGCTGTTACTTCTCCATCGTTTGAAATCATATAATTTTTTATCAATTCGGATGACATGATTCGATTCTTCGCAGCCCTTAATGAATCCTCGGATAGTGGAATTTCATCATATACCGGCTGAAGGAGATAATCGCCGCCTTCCGTAAACAATTCAATATTGGTCAGGCTCTTAACGGATTCTACCCCTTCGATTTCCAATAGGTTTTCAACCATTTGTCTATTTTTCACTAAGTTTGTATGGGAGAAGGGGTTATCAGATTCATAGATGAGAAATACAATATTATCCACCCCGGAAAACTCTTCACGAAACGTCATAAACCTTTCAATTACAGGATCGTCCTGGCTAAACAACTGTTCGATGGTAAAATCCATTTTCAATCCAGGAAGATAACTGCCAAGAATGATAGTCACCGCCGCCAAAAATGATAATGTGTATTTGGGGTGATCCAGGAGTTTAAGAATGAGTTTTTGTGTTGTTTGAGGCATCTTTATATTTTGGAATTAAAAAGCGGGGGCAAATTTATGGATTGAATATTCATAAAAAAAGGCCCGCTGAATAATCAAAGGGGCTTTTTTATATCAATATTTAAATATTATGAAGATATTAAATCTTCTGACCATGATTGATGAATGCTTCCATTTATTTTTTCAGAATAGATGTAATTATTATAGTGAATAGACAACGTGACTGATTCAGGGTTTTCTAAGAAAGCTGCCTTTGCTGACGGATCAAAATTGAATTGAATATAATGAACCGAACTGATTTTATCCGATTCTTCTCTCCCAGTTTCAAATTCAGCACAGACTTTATAATCCCCAAATTCAAAATAAACCCTTTCGCCTTCCGTCATTCCGATGAACTGATTCAGTACCGGCCGAATTTGCGCTTCATCCGTGACTTCAATAAATAAGGTCGCACTAAGACCATTCTCTAATGGGAGCAGGGAATTATACACATCAATCTCTTCCTGAATTTGATGATCATGCACCATCCGTTCTGCCCGCATCATTTCCTGAATTTGAAATTTCATTGTTTTCCGATTTTCAAATGTGATGGTAATATTGGGTCCCAAAGAAATGCGGCGATTTTTTTTATATTCCATTAATTCACTTCGATAATCATTTCGAACTTTTTCATATTCGATTATATTCATTAAATCTGATAATACAATATGTTTCATTATTTTCCTGTGTTTTGACTAAAGCCATATGCTTTATGTAATTCTAAAATAGGATGGCTTGGTGCCACATCCCCATCACTGGCTTGTTTTAATTGATGACTCGCCAGACTGCAGTCAGAACAAACTATGTCCGCATCCCGCTTATTGATATCATTGACGCACTGTTCTGCCACCTTCATGGATGGTTCAAAAAATTCGGTTTTCATTCCCCAACCCCCATCCATACCGGAACATCGGTTAATCAGATTCACTTTTGTATTCTGGATCAATTTTAAAACATCCCGCCCTTTAAATCCCATTTGCTGTGCCTTGAGATGGCAACTTACATGGTAATTGACCGTACCGATTTCATTTTTGAAATTCGTATCTAGCTTTTCTTGTTTATGGAGATAAATCAGGTATTCAGAAATATCAAATGTATTTTCAGAAATTGCCTGAATTTTTTCATTCATTTCTAAATAATCTGGATATTCCTTTTTCAAGGTTAAACTACAGGTGGGAGGTCCCGTAACTACTATTTTGTACCCATCCTTCACCCATTGACTTAATTCATCTACATTGGGACGGGCTTGTTTTTCAAAGCCTTTAAAATCGCCCGGACTTAAATAGGGTGCGCCACAACATTGCTGCTTGGGATAAATACATTCAACACCATTATGTTCTAATATTTCTACAGCAGCCTTCCCCAAGGCTACATCATGGGCGTTGGTGAAACATGTTCCAAAAATAACAACTTTATCAATGGGATCCGAGATATTGGACTCATGGGTTTTAAACCATTTTGAAAATGTATTCGTTTGAAATTTTGGCAGAATCCTGTGTCGATGGAGTCCCAATAATTTTTCCATAAAAATTCGAAGTATTTTAATTTTATTTAAAAAATTAATGAGGGGGCCAAAAAGTGAACCTATCTTTCCGGCCAAATCCGTATTGGCTAAAAATCTATCATTAAACTTAAGACCTCTTTCTTTCGTCCGAATTGCTTGAGCCCGCGTCATTAATTTGGGGAAATCCAGTTGGAATTCATGATCCTTACCCGGCGTATAAGGGCAGACGGGATCACATAATTTGCATTGGTAACATAAGTCAACCACTTCCCAACGTTCATCTTCCGTTAAATCGGTTACTTCGCCCCTGAACTCAACTTCGATACTCGCATCCGATGCATGTTCACCTTCTGGAAGATCTAAATAGTCACTGCGATCAACTGCTTTTCCCACCCGTCCTTCAGCAATGGCAACTTCACGCTTTCGGTCGCCAGCATAATCAACCGAATCAAATAGGGCGGGGAAAGATGGACATAAATTGAAACAAAGTCTGCACCCAATACACACGTCATATATACGATCCATTTCTTTATACAGAGAACCTTTATCCCAATACATGGGATTGGCAATATCATATACTGTATGTTGGGTATCGGAATGATTGAGCAATTTATTTTACCCCGGGCATGGAAAATGTTGGGTTAGAAATCGGGCTCAAAAATAAGAGCCCGATTTCCATTCAGGTGTTTTATAAGGTATCAAGTGTTTGCTGAAATTTACCCGCGTGGGATTTTTCAGCTCGAGCCAGTGTTTCAAACCATTCGGCAATTTCATCATGGCCTTCTTCACGTGCTGTTGCAGCAAAACCAGGGTACATTTCTGTATACTCATAGGTTTCACCAGCCACAGCTGCTTCCAAATTTATATCCGTAGAACCAATTGGTTTTCCTGTGGCAGGATCACCAACTTCGGCTAAGAATTCTAAATGTCCGAATGCATGCCCCGTTTCACCGTCAGCCGTATTTTTAAAAACGCCTGCAGCTTCCGGATATCCTTCAATATCGGCTTGCCGTGCGAAATATAAATAACGACGATTGGCCTGAGATTCACCGGCAAATGCCGCTTTCAGATTTTCGTATGTTTTTGTTCCATCTAATGCCATCATATTCTCCTTTATTTAGCGTGTTTATGACATGTGCCGATTATGGTCATTACCACATCATCGGCCTCAAACTTATATTGTTTTTTTATCCTTGTGCGAATGGCGTCATCAAACAACTGCACATCAATCAAATCACCGCACACTTTACACTTCAGATGATCGTGAGGTTCCTTGTTCCAGTCGTACCGTGCTATATTTCCATCATATATGGATTTAATCAATTTTGCATCCTCCAATTGTTTCAAATTTCGATAAACAGTTCCCATACTAATGTTGGGAATTTTTGTTTTCGCCTTTTGAAATATCCAATCTGCAGTGGGATGAGCATTGGTACCATACACAATTTCTTGGATCGCTTCTCTTTGATGACTGTATCGCATGGTTAAATATAAATATTAAATAGTAATAATTCCTATTATTACTTAATTCTTTTATTTAAAAATAAAAAGTGATGTAAATTTCAGCCGGGATTTTTATCAACTAAGCAAAGGAATAAAATTATGGCTGAATTTACATGTGAACATTGCGGCATGGGTGTCACGGGTATGAACTGTGCAAAATGTGGAAAAGAATTGGTTCATGATCATATTACAAAAGATGACGGCACCAAAGTGGGTGTAGCCAAATGCCCAGACGGATGTGGGATGATCAAATCCCCCATGTGTTGCGGTCACGATATGAGCTGTAGCGTTTAAGTATAAACGACAATACTCATCGAATTAAAACCCCGTTTAAAGAAATTTGGACGGGGTTTTTTACTTTATAATATTGATTAAAATATAAATTTGCAAAACCAGGACCTTTATTGCAATTAAAGTCCTGACTAATTCCATAAAATGGTTATGTTTATCCAGCCATCGTTCTAACTTATTTCGTTTTTCTATTTTTGTGTCTATTTCTGGTAAATAAAAAAGCCCTGCAGTTACCCAGAGGGCTTTTACTATAATTTTATGCTTTTGTTTAGAATCCTTGCACTTTGGCCGATTTTTTGTAAATCTGGAAAACAAGATGCCACCCTATAGCAATCATCACCATGAGAAGACCATAGCCCTCTAAATAATGGGATACACCCACCGTATGCTCATTTATCATGGTCCAGATTAATGGAACTGACATATAGGTATTATGCTTGGAACGAAGACCGGCTAATCCCGCATCGGCCGGATCAGGAGCTTCGCCATTTTTAATGGCCGTAATAATCCGCTGTTGTGCGGGCCAAATTCTGAACCAGACATTAAAGGCCATCATGGAGCCAAACATGGCACCAATATGAATATTATAGGCACGATATTCCACCATTTCTGCAACAATAATTAAAAAGTACAATACACCTGCAACCCCTACAAAACTAATGATGGTTGCAACACGTACATTTTTTGCAAGATTACTTTTGTAAAAAGCATCATATACAAATACCATTAAGAATGGCAATAAATAGGATAAATGTTTGAACTTATTGGCAGATTCTTCAATACCCAATTCTCGGAACATCGAATCATTCATACTCATCCAATACACAACTAATAATAATACCACACCGGTTATCCACGTCCATGCGGCACCCCAGCGGAAAAAGTAGAGTGTACGAGGCATGAGTTCGGGAATTACCTTTTTCTTGGTATCTGCATCCATGGTTGCAACAACATGACCATTAATCCAGTTGAAAAAATAGAGCAAACCGATCCAAAGGACACCGGCAATAATATGTAACCATTTAAAAATGGGTGTAATGAAATCCATATTGTTCTCCTGATTCTTATGAGCTGATGATTGAAATTAATTATGCTTGAAATTACTATAATTTCCGGTTTAAAAGTTAAAGAATTAGATGCCCCGTAATTCAAATGACTGGGCTACACGGTCAATGGCGACGGTAAAAGCCGCCAAGCGCATTGATGTTTTCTTTTCGTCGCAAACAGAACTAACTTCCTTAAATGCCCGCACCATGCGTTTTTCCAGTTTTTCATTCACTTCATCTTCATCCCATTGGAATTGCTGCAAGTTCTGTACCCACTCAAAATAAGATACTGTCACACCACCGGCATTGGTTAAAATATCTGGTACAACATGAATTCCTTTATTATGTAATAATTCATCCGCTGGTGGTGTTGTGGGCCCGTTGGCCGCTTCGATCACAATTTTGCACTTTAATTCTTCAGCATTCATTTTGTGGATCACCCCACCCAGCGCAGCCGGAATTAAGAAATCACATTCGATGCCTAATAATTCTTCATTCGTAATTGGTGTCCCCTGTCCGCAATCTTTTATTGTTCGATTTTTGTAGTTATAATCAAATAAACTGGGTACATCAAATCCATCCGGTTCACGGAGCCCACCATGAACATCACTCACACCAATGACTTTACAGCCCATTTCGGATAAGAATTTCCCGGCATAAGAGCCTACATTGCCAAATCCCTGGATGACCACGGCAGCGCCTTCCAAATCCAGCCCGTAACGGTTAGCGCTTTCCCGTGTGGTAATAGCAACACCTTTACCCGTGGCAGCTTCGCGGCCAAGGGACCCGCCCAAGTCAATGGGTTTACCGGTTACAATTCCCGGCGTATGTCCGTGCATCAAACCATATTCATCCATAAACCAAGCCATGATCTGAGCAGTGGTATTCACGTCAGGAGCCGGAATATCTATATTCACACCAATGATGGGGTCTATACAACGGAAAAAACGCCTGGACAGCCGTTCCAACTCCCGTTCACTTAATTCATTGGGATTGACGGTTATGCCGCCTTTCCCGCCGCCATAAGGTATATCCACTAACGCTGTTTTCCATGTCATAAGTGACGCAAGAGCTCGAACTTCATCCAGATCAACTTCATGGTGAAAACGAATACCGCCTTTAAACGGCCCCCGTGAATTATTATGCTGAACGCGATAACCACGAAAACTATGAATGGAACCATCGTCTTTTCGCAATGGCACTTCCACCATTAATTCACGGTCAGGCATTTTTAAAGAATCTCTTATATCATCATTCAATCCGATTAAATTAGCAGCACGGTCGAATTGATCGTCAACAGCTTTGCGGTTATTTACTTTTATTCCCATGATTAATTCCTATCTATTTGACAATTAGGTCCCGATAATTACATTTTGAAGCGTGACAATACCTCTTGAATCAACTTAATGAATGAACCAATATTAAGATTAAGACGATGAAACTTCATATTTCAATTAATTTTGTTATTGACTTCGTTATAGCATTATGAAATGAATATATCTTGTTCAGTCTTATAGATATAAATTAGATTTTCCGGTTAACCATCCATCAAGAATAATTGCTTCTGACTAAATAATTTTGAGGATTCACCCATTTCAAATAATATGACCATAAAATCTTTCATTGAAGGCATTCCCAAGGCGGAACTGCATTTACACATTGAAGGTACCTTTGAACCGGAACTCATGTTCCAAATTGCCAATCAAAATAATGTCTCCATTCCATATCAATCCGTTGAAGAGCTAAAAAATGCCTATAACTTTAATAATCTTCAGGAATTCCTGAATATTTATTATGCGGGAGCAAGCGTCCTTTTAAAAGAACAAGATTTTTATGATTTAACATGGGCATATCTCACGAAAGCGCATGAACAAAATCTAATCCATACAGAAATATTTTTTGACCCCCAAACGCACACAGATCGTGGCGTTACTTTTGATACGGTTATTCAAGGGATTCATAACGCATTGGTAGATGGACAAAAAAAATTGGGAATCAGTTCCAAAATAATTATGTGTTTTTTACGTCACTTGGATGAAGCAGCTGCATTTGAGACGTTAAAACAGGCTTTACCCTATAAAGAATGGATTGTTGGTGTTGGTTTAGATTCATCTGAAATGGGGCATCCACCATCAAAATTTGAACGTGTTTTTTCAAAAGCACGGGAAGAAAAATTTATCACCGTGGCCCATGCAGGTGAAGAAGGACCTGCGGCATATGTGTGGGAAGCACTTAATCTTTTAAAGGTATCCAGAATTGATCATGGGAATCGATCATTGGACGATGATCAATTGATTCAACATCTTGCCGAAAAACAAATGCCTCTCACCGTGTGCCCCTTATCAAACCTCGAATTAAAAGTGGTGGAAGATTTAAAAAATCACCCCTTGCTTCAATTAATGGATGCGGGATTAATGGTTACGATAAATTCAGACGATCCTGCGTATTTTGGTGGTTATATGAATGAAAATTATATCCAAATTGCTTTTGCATTAAATCTTTCTAAAAAACAAATTACTAAATTGGCTAAAAACAGCTTTAAGTCCAGCTTTTTATCTAAAAGCGAAAAAGAAAAATTGATTCACCAAGTTGAATCCTATTATCAGAATAATTAAATGAGAATTGATCAACATAAGAAATTTATGCGGGGAGCCATTCGGTTATCCATGGAAAATGTTCAATCAGGCAATGGGGGACCATTTGGTACCGTCATTGTAAAGAATGGAAAAATTATTGCAACCGGCGTGAATGAAGTGACAAAATCCAATGACCCTACAGCCCATGCGGAAATGATTGCAATTCGGAATGCATGTGAAAAACTAAACTCATTCCAATTAGATGGATGTGATATCTACTGCAGCTGTGAACCGTGCCCCATGTGTTTGGGGGCTATTTACTGGGCGCGACCCAAATCCATTTATTTTGCCAATTCAAAAAAAGATGCGGCGGAAATAAAATTTGATGACAATGTTATTTATCAAGAAATAAAACTCCCGATTCATGAACGGAAACTACCAACCACTCAATTATTACGAGATGAAGCGCAATCCGTCTTTTTAAAATGGCAAGAAAGTGAAAATAAAATAGAGTATTAATGATTGAATTTATTCTCAATAATAAGCCCATAAAAACGATCCAACCCAGCGGTGCACTTCTTCTAGATTTTGTGCGATATGAACAATCGCTCACTGGAACAAAAATTGGATGTCGTGAAGGTGATTGTGGCGCATGTACTGTTCTTATTGGTGACTTAATTGATGGAAAACTCAATTATCAGCAAGTCACATCCTGCCTAACGCCCCTTGGGAATGTTCAAGGAAAACATGTAGTTACGATTGAAGGGCTTAATATGGAATCATTAAGTCCCGTCCAACAATATATGGTGGATGAAAGTGGATCTCAATGCGGATTTTGTACGACAGGATTTGTGGTCTCCCTCACCCAATTTTGTTTGGCAAATTCAGCGCCAACTTATAAAGATGCCATCGCATCAATCGATGGAAATATTTGCAGATGCACGGGATACAAACCGATTGAAAGAGCCGCAAAACATATTACGGAATCCCTTTCTGATAAAAGCGAGAAGGAAACTCTTGATTGGTTAATTACACAAAAGTTTATTCCATCCTATTTCAACCAAATACCAGAAATGCTAAATGCATTGTCTAAAGGAGAAAATAACTCTCAAAACGGAACGGTTGTTGGTGGTGGTACCGATCTTTATGTGCAAAAGCACAACCAATTAATTAATCAGGATGTGGATCTCATTTCTGATTCCCCCGATCTAAATTTTATTGAAATTGATAATGGCCTGTGTAAAGTTGGTGCGGGAACAACCGCAACCGATTTAATGGAATCGGACATTTTTATTTCTGCCTTTCCCCGACTCAAAGCCCATTTAAAATTGGTGGCATCTTCGCCCATTCGCAATATGGCAACATTAGGCGGTAACTTTGTAAATGCTTCGCCGATTGGAGATTTTACTGCATTTTTCCTGGCTCTGAACGCCAAAATAAAACTAACAAAAAATAGCGATAGCAGGTCCATTTATTTGAATCATTTTTATAAAGGGTACAAAGATTTGGATAAGTCGCCCGATGAAATTCTTTCCACCATTTCATTTAAACTTCCAACGCAAAACAGTCATTTTAATTTTGAAAAAGTAAGCAAACGAATTCATCTTGATATAGCTAGTGTAAATACGGCCATTCAACTCACCGTTACCAAAAATAAAATTACCCAGTCACATATTTCTGCAGGCGGCGTGGGACCTATTCCCATATACTTGCGCAAAACGTGTGACTTCCTTTTGAACAAGACACTTTTGCCGGAAACAGTTCAATCTGCCCATGAAATACTTCAGTCAGAAATAAGTCCCATCAGCGATGTGCGTGGTTCAGCTGATTATAAGCGACTATTACTCCGTCAACTTTTTTACGCCCATTTTATTACACTTTTCCCAGATCAGTTCTCTTTGGATTCATTCAAATGAAAAATATTGATTCCAAAGGGCACGTCACAGGAAAATCTATTTATCTGGATGATATTCCACTAATTCAAGGGACCCGCTTTGGTGTCGTATTCGATTCACCTGTGGCTCATGGTACGATTGAATCAATCAATTATTCCAAAGCACGTGCAATCCCAGGTGTAATTAGAATTATTACCCATGAAGATATTCCTGCACAAAATCAAATTGGCGGCATTATTTCCGATGAAGAATTATTCGCATCCAAAGAAGTTCATTTTGTTGGGCAACCCATTGCACTCATTATTGCCGAATCGGACCAGATTGCCTTTGCAGCTAGAAAATTGATCGAAATTGAGATTTCAAAAAATGATGTTATTGTTGACCCACGGGAAGCACAACAAAAGGATCAATTAATTATTCCACCCCGAACATTTGAATTAGGTGATACGGAAAATTCCTGGCAAAATTGTGCTCATATATTTGAAGGACAAGCGGATTCAAATGGGCAAGAACATTTATATATTGAAACCCAGGGTGCCTATGCCGTTCCTTTAGAAAATGGACATATTCGTATTTCATCTTCTACCCAAGGACCCACAGCTGTTCAGCGAATAACGGGAAGAGTATTAGGCGTGGGCATGCATAAAATTGAAGTGGATGTTGTTCGAATCGGGGGTGGTTTTGGCGGCAAAGAAGATCAAGCAACGCCATGGGCCGTTATGGCAGCATTGGGTGTTTCCATTTTAAATTCACCAGTAAAAGTGGTTTTAAGCCGTTTGGATGATATGCGAATGACGGGCAAAAGACACCCCTATAGTTCAGATTATAAAATTGGACTTTCTAAAGATTTAAAAATTATGGCCTATGAAACTACATTTTACCAAAATGCCGGCGCGTCTGCTGACTTGTCACCCGCTGTTATGGCACGAACACTTTTCCACGGCACCAATTCTTACTTTATTCCCAATGTGAAAATGACCGCTTACTCCTGTAAAACCAACTTACCGCCGAATACAGCTTTCCGTGGATTTGGTGGTCCACAGGGAATGTTTGTCATTGAATCTGCATTGAGCCATGCCGCAAAAGAATTGAGTATTTCTACTCATAAATTACAAAAAATCAATCTACTTAAAGATGGGAATGAATTCCCTTATGGGCAAATTGCGGATGGGGTTGAATTGAATTCTATTTGGGGAAAAATGGAATCAAAATTTGATATTGAAACCATTGAAAAAGAAATAAATGATTTCAATGCAAACCATTCTGATATGAAAAAAGGCTTCTCCCTAATGCCTGTTACATTTGGAATCTCCTTCACAAAAACGCCTATGAATCAAGCGCGAGCGCTTGTTCATATTTATACAGATGGCAGCGTGGGTGTGAGTACCGGTGCGGTAGAAATGGGACAGGGTGTCAATACCAAAATGCTTCAGATTGCTACACAAATTTTCTCAATTACTCCAAAACGAGTTAAACTGGAATCGACGAATACGACACGGGTTGCCAACACATCCCCTTCCGCTGCAAGTTCTACGGCAGATCTAAATGGGAAAGCGCTGGAAAAAGCATGTAATGCATTAATGGATCGATTAAAAATATGCGCCGCTGACCATTTCAACGTTTCATCCCATGATGTTATGGTTAAAGATGGCGTGGTTTATACAAATGAAAACCAAACAGATTTGACTTGGGATCAACTGGTGATGATGGCCTTTTTAAAGCGAATCTGTTTAACAGAAAACGGCCACTACGCCACACCAAGAATTAACTTCGATATGGATAAAGAAAAGGGGCATCCTTTCGCCTATCATGTGTACGGCTTGGCCCTTACCCAAGTGACACTTGATTGTATTCGTGGTACCTACGATTTTGATTCTGTAAAGATTGTTCATGATTTTGGGAAAACAATGAATCCCAGTGTTGATTATGGGCAAATTGAAGGTGGGCTAATCCAAGGGATGGGTTGGATGACCATGGAAGATCTTCAGTATAATAACGAAGGGCAATTAATGTCCAACACCCTTTCTACCTATAAAATCCCAGATATATACTCCGTTCCAAAAACGGTCACCATTGAACCCTTGGATACAGATGGAAACGATATGGCAATTTTAAAATCAAAAGCAGTAGGTGAACCGCCACTTATGTATGGTATAGGCGCTTATTTTGCCATAGAGAATGCCATTAAATCTTTTAATCCAATTTTTAATTCCACATTTGATGCACCCTTTACCCATGAAAAAGTATTAATGGGATTATATGGCCCTTTTAATTCTGAATGAATGATAATCCTAAAATCGCCTACTGGAAAAAAGTTCTATCGTTATTAAACAAAGGACAAAATGTTTTTATAGCCATGGTTGTTGATCATACCATCCATTCACCTGGTACAACCGGCGCCAAGTTATTAGTGACAGAAAATAAAGAAATGATGGGAACAATTGGTGGCGGCATTATGGAATTTACCTTGGTTAATCGCGCATATAATATTTTGAACAATGGGAATTTCACTCCAGAAATTCAATCACTCGACCATAAAAAGACCGGGACAAATGAACAATCGGGTATGATTTGTGCTGGAAAACAAACCAATCTTTATTATGTGTGTGAGCCTGAAAAAGATGGTGAAATTGTGGATAAAATCGTTCAAAATTTGATTGAAGGTCAATCTGCCATTGTTTCAATTTCTCCAGAAGGAATGTCCCTTCATAAACAAGAGTTTAAGAATCATGATTCCCAATATTCTTTTACACAAAGTGACAATCATTGGTGTTATAAAGAACAGTTGAAAAACTATAATCGAATTGCTATTTTAGGAGGCGGTCACTGTTCTTTGGCTTTATCACGTGTGATGAAAAATCTCGGATACGATGTTTTTGTTTTTGAAACACACGGGAATATTTCCACATTGGGAGAAAATAATTTTGCGGATACAACTAACATTTTAGATGATTTTAAAGATGCGGCATCTCAATTAAGTTTACCTGAAAATACCCAAGTTGTGGTTATGACTACTGATGTTCCAAATGATGTTCGTGGTTTATTGGGACTTTTGGATTTCCCCTTCCCTTTTATTGGAGCAATGGGAAGTGTTAATAAGATATCTGAAATCAAAAAACGATTGCATGCAGAAAATATATCTGATCAGCAGCTTTCTCGAATCGTAGCGCCGGTTGGATTAGCTATGGTGAGTAATACGCCAGAAGAAATTGCCATCAGCGTTGCTGCCCAATTACTTCAATTAAGAAATGAATCACCCAATTAATATGTCAATTACGCCCAATCTTGCAATCATAAGCCAACGTGTTTTAACACCAAAAGATGAACGCCCGGCTGCTATCCTAATCCAAGAAGAAAAAATAATGGATGTTGTTTCTATATCCGAAATCCCTTCCGATTGTCCTGTTGAAGATATGAAAAATGATGTGGTTATGCCGGGACTTGTGGATACACATGTTCATATTAACGAACCTGGAAGAACCGATTGGGAAGGGTTTGAGACTGCCACAAAAGCAGCGGCGGCCGGCGGGATTACTACACTTGTAGATATGCCCTTGAACTGTATTCCGGTAACCACAACTGTGGATGCACTCAACCACAAAATTGCTGCCACAAAAAATCAACTTTGGGTTGATTGCGGATTCTATGGTGGATTAATTCCAGATAACCTGCAGGATATTGAATCTTTGGCCGATGCGGGCGTTTTGGGATTCAAGGCTTTTTTAAGCCACTCCGGCATTGATGAATTTCCAAATATTAATGAAAAATATCTTCGAGAAGCACTTCCTATTTTTGCGAACAAAGGAATTCCTGTATTGGTCCATGCAGAACTGGAAAATGGCGCTACCCATTCAGAAGATCATTCCACCTATAAAAGTTTTCAGGATTCCAGGCCCAAGTCTTGGGAAAATAATGCAGTAAAATTACTCATTCAGTTAAATAAAGAATTTGATGCACGGATTCATATTGTACATTTATCATCTGCCGATATTTTAGCTGAAATAGCTCAAACAAGGAATGATGGTTACCCCATTTCTGTAGAAACATGCCCACACTATCTTCACTTTTCTTCCGAACATATTTCAGATGGCGATACACGTTTCAAATGCGCGCCACCCATTTGGGAAAGTGACAATAAAGAAAAACTTTGGTCAGGATTGGAAAATGGGTTAATTAATTTTATTACATCAGACCATTCACCCTGTACAGCGGAATTAAAGAATTTGGAAGTGGGTGATTTTAAAAAAGCTTGGGGTGGTATTTCGTCTATTCAATTTACACTTCCTGTCATTTGGACGGAATGCAAAACGCGTGGATATTCAATGGATCAACTCATTAATTGGATGAGTAAACAACCAGCTAAATTCATTGGAAAAGATCAACAAAAAGGTCAGATTTCTCCTGGTTTTGATGCGGATTTAGTATGTTGGAATCCGGGCGAAAAATATATCATTCAAAAAGAAGCCATTCATCATAAAAATAAATTAACCCCTTACGAAGGTGAATCGCTTTATGGTGTTGTGAATGCAACTTTTCTTCGGGGACAAAAGGTATATGAAAATGGAGAATTTTTAGGAAATCCAACAGGGAAAATAATTTTAAATAATAATGGATAATACATTGATTGATCTCGCTTTAGAATCAAATGGTGGTCGTACCTTATTGGCCAGTGACGACTTTTTTGCACCCAAAGAAAACTTGCTTAAATCCGGGCGTGGTGTATTTATTAAAGATAAATATACAGATCACGGCAAATGGATGGATGGATGGGAATCCAAAAGAAAACGTACGGAAGGTCATGATTGGTGCATTCTGCGATTAGGAAAATCAGGTGTTATTTCAGAATTGGATATTGACACCCATCACTTTGTGGGCAACTTCCCTTCTCATGCATCTGTAGAAGCATGCGCCATGCCAGAATATTCTGGATTAGATGAAATTATAGAAAATAGAGAGTGGACAGAAATCCTATCCAAAGTTGAGCTCAATGGAAATTCACAAAATAAATTTGGAATATCATGCGACCCATCTTTTACCCACGTTCGACTCCACATTTATCCAGATGGTGGTGTGGCAAGATTCCGGATATATGGGAATCCTGATAATTCCGATAGAAACAAAAATAAATTAATCGATTTTGCATTGGGCGATAATGGGGGCGAAGTGATTTCCTGTAGCGATATGCATTTTAGCCATATGGAAAATTTAATAAAGTCCACCACAGGTATCGATATGAGCGATGGTTGGGAAACAAAACGACGACGTGGACCTGGACACGATTGGGCAATTTTAAAATTGGGCTCTCCTTGTGCCATCGAACGGGTTATTGTAGATACACTCCATTTTAAAGGAAATTTTCCAGATACTTGTTCAATTGAAGGATGCTATGCTCCCGAACAAACCAATGAATCATTTTTGAATGATAAAATAGATTGGATAGAATTATTGCATAAATCAAAGCTTACCGCTAATCAAGAATCTGTTTTTATTCTAAATGATAATTTCTCCATCACCCATATTCGGTTTAACATTTATCCTGACGGTGGTGTTAGTCGATTAAGAATATTAGGACGCCCAACTTCGTGACAATTGAAGCCTTAAATACATTAACTCCTTCTGAAGCAAATGAACAATTTGAATTATGCTGTGGTGCATCAAACTGGGTTCAAAAGATGAACCAAAATCGCCCGTTTCAGGATAAGATTGAAGTCTATCAAAAGGCCGAATCAATTTGGTTTTCACTATCATCCGAAGATTGGTTAGAAGCGTTTACCCATCATCCTAAAATTGGAGATATTGATTCCTTACGGAAAAAGTTCCATAATACAAAATCAATATCCAAGAATGAACAATCGGGCGTCAATGATGTGGAAAAAAGCACCTTAAATGATTTAGCTAAATCAAATCAATTGTACGAAGATAAATTCGGGTTTATTTTTATTGTATGTGCCACAGGAAAATCTGCAGATGAAATGTTGGCGCTCATAAAAATGAGACTCAACAAAAATACAGAAACAGAAATGCAAAACGCTGCTAAAGAACAAAATAAAATCACACAACTACGTTTAGAGAAACTATTAAAATGAAATCATCATTTACACCTGAAATTATTGACGATATTAATAATCGTCTCAAAAATGCAAATTCTATTTTTAGTAAAAATTACCCCGGTGAATCCACTGAACGGCAACCTGTTCATACTGTATATGGCGGTGCCCATATTTTTAAAGAAGGCACAGCAAGTAAAATGGGAATTAGTGCAACGAATCACATCAATGCTTATGCCCCAAATTTTGTAGAATTTGCAAAGATTCTTGAATTAAAAGGACATGACAAGCTTCCAAATTCTCAAGATGAAATTTCTACCCTTGAAGATTATTTTTCCAGTGAATCATCTGAAGGAAAACAAAAACATGTTGGTCATTTTTCTTATACGGTATATCAACGTGTTTTAGAAAAGTTATCAAGAGAAGCGGTTGAAGATTTCCGAATTGATTTTGAAGATGGATATGGAAATCGATCAGACGACGAAGAAGATGGTCATGCTGTTTCTGCCGCTGAAGAAGTGGCAAAAGGCATGGCATCAAAATCACTTCCCCCATATATTGGTATTCGGATAAAACCGTTTACAGAAGAACAAAAGAATAGAGCCATCCGAACACTGGATATTTTTATCTCCACGCTTTCAGAAAAAACAAACGGGGTATTGCCCGATAATTTTGTGGTCACTATTCCAAAAATCACCATTCCTGAACAAGTATCGGCATTGATTCAATTGTTTAAAATATTGGAAGAAAAGATAGCGCTTTCTTATGGATCTTTAAAATTGGAATTAATGATTGAAACACCCCAATCTATATTGGATAGCAATGGAAATTCAGCATTACCCGCATTGGTAAAGGCATCGAACGGTAGATGTATTGGCGCCCACTTTGGAGTCTATGATTATACGGCATCCACGAATATCACAGCCGAGTATCAAAGTATTACTCATCCAAACTGCGATTTCGCACGACATATGATGCAGATTGCATTGGGCGGAACTGGTATTCGTCTTTCTGATGGCGCCACCAATATAATGCCTGTGGGTCCACATCGCCCCGGTGATGTAAATCCGCTGACCGAAACCCAAATTGAAGAAAACAAACGTGTTGTTCATCATGCGTGGCGATTGAATTTCAATAATGTGACCCATTCCTTAAAACATGGTTATTATCAAGGATGGGATTTACATCCAAGTCAGTTGCCATTACGATATGCGGCCGTATATTCATTTTTTCTGAATGGATTAGCTTCCACATCATTACGGTTAAAATCATTTATGGGCAAAGCCGCTCAAGCAACTTTAATTGGTGATGTGTTTGATGATGCAGCCACAGGACAGGCACTCTTGAATTATTTTCTTCAAGGCATCAGTTGTGGCGCTATATTAGAAAAAGATGCTAAACAAACAGGACTCACTCTGGATGAAATTCGGACACGATCCTTCAAAAAAATTTTACAAGGGAGACAATCATGATATGTAAAATAACAACCCATGTTTTGGATTTGGTTCAAGGAACGCCGGCTAATAATATTCCTGCTATTCTTGAAAAATTAGTCGATTCGAATTTATGGGAAACTATTGGAAGTGGTACAACAAATGAAGATGGAAGAATTGATAATTTATCAGAAGATAACAATTCAATTATATCTGGAACTTATCGTTTAACATTTGACGTTTCTTCCTACTTTGAAACAGATTCCTTCTACTCATCCATTCCAATTATTTTCAATATTACAAACACAAATCGCCACTATCATGTGCCATTATTATTAAGTCGATTCGGTTATTCTACCTACAGGGGAAGTTAAAAAATGGAATGGTATACATATACAGTTTCTGAACTTTTGAATCTCGCTTTTCGTTGGTTTCATATTATTGCAGGAATCAGCTGGATTGGACAAACATATTTATTCGATTGGATGGAACGAGCACTGCCATTGGAAGTTGATCCAGATGCGGATGACAATGTGTCTGGCCAACTTTGGATGGTTCACGGCGGTGGATTCTATTTAGTGGAAAAACAGACCAAACCCAAAGTAATGCCCCGAACACTCCATTGGTTTAAATGGGAATCGGCATTAACATTTTTAAGTGGATTTTTTCTTCTCATTATTGTCTATTATATGGGCGGACTCATGCTGGAACCGGATTCAAAAATGGGTGAGCTAACCGCTGCTTTGATTGGGATTGGTGTATTGATTCTTGGTTTTGGTATTTATCGACTATTGTGGTCATCTCCATTGGGGAAAAATGAATATGTGGGCGCTACGATTTCTCTTATTCTGATTATTGGATTATTTATTAGTATGGATCAAATATTCAGTTCACGTGCAGCCATGTTTCATATTGGTGCCTTGTTTGGCACCATTATGGCAGCCAATGTTTGGATAATTATCTTACCAGCCCAGCGGAAAATGATTGCTGCTGTAGAGAATAATCAACAACCGGATATGTTATTGGGTGCCAAAGCAAAACACTGCTCAAAACATAATACCTATATGTCCATCCCCGTTATCTTTATAATGATCAGTAGCCACTTCCCGGTAACCACTTACGGCAATACGGACAACTGGCTTATGTTAGGGATATTTATTCTTATTGGCTGGGCAGGAGCAAAGTGGATGAGGGGATAATTGTAATGACTTTTATTTAACAATTAAAATAGGGCACTGACAATTTTCCATTACTTTTAATGGTTTACTTCCCTTAAAAAACTTTTTTAACGGACTCCGGGTAGATGTCCCCATTACGATTATATGATTATCTCCTGCTATTTCCTTTATCACATCAGAAGGATTGCCTACTTTATAAATATTTTGATGTTGAATCCCGCATCGACGTAGAAATTTTGCAGCACGATTCGCTGCATTTTTGTACCCTTCTCCAAAAGTTTCTATTTTACTAATCGTTAAAATATCCACATCAATATCAAACGCTTGCGCAACCCGGGCACCATACTGAACTGTTTTTGATGTCGCCATTGAATCATCAACTGCCAACAAAATTTTATAGGATTGATCAGGGTTATAATTATTTACAATAAAAATAGAACTATCAATATATTGAATTAAATCATGAGCCATACGACGTTTTTTACTTCCACCAATAATGGTCACATCATATTGATGGGATTGCACTTCATCCCGAAGTTCAGATATAATTTCACCATTCCTTAAAATCAAACTTACTTCATCGGAAACAGTCCCTTTTAAATAAACTTCTGAGCGATTTCCACCTGTATCAACTAATGTATTTTTGGGAAAGCCTGCTTTAATCACTTTTGGTTCAATAAACTTTTTTTCTGCTAAAAATTCAAATGCCCATTCTAATACTTCCACACCTGGGCGATTAAAATTCCAAGATTCCATTCGATCTCGCGCCAGACCCACGAATTCTGTGTTAAAACTACTTACCTTTTCACCCACATCCACAATGGTGGTTGACGCTTTAAAAGCGTGTGAGACTTTCATCCCAACACGCAATGTGGGGCCGGAATATTCTTTACTACCAACTGCAATTAAAATTTTCATATTGATCCAATATTAAGACATTTTTAATTGAAAAATAGCCAATAAGTATTGGCGTAAATCACCAAGATAAGAATGGAAACCAATCCCATTTTCCACCCGACTTTTAAAAAATCTTTTGCTTTTACCATCCCACTTGAATACACAATTGTACATGCGGGAGTAGCAATTGTAGTAAAATAACCAAATGCGGATGCAATGGCTGTCACCAATCCCATATGCAAAGGGTCGCTGCCTATATTCATGGTAATGGGCCCCAATACTGCAACCGTCGCAGAGCTTGACAACACATTAGCCATTACGGTTGTCATGATGGTAACCATTAGATCCCCAAGAAAGGGCAAAGCGTTTAGAATAGGCCCCACAAAACTAACCACAGAACCCGCAAGCCATTCAGCCGAACCTGTGGCTTTAATATTTGCACCCAAGGAAATTGTTGACCCAAAAAGTAAAATAACACCCCAATGGGTATTTTTATTTAAATCTTCCCATTTTACAAAACCTCCAACCAAATACATTAAAACACCGGTTAATGCAATTGTACCAAGGCCAATGGTTTCACTAAAAAATATGTACCCCAAAAAAACCAATAAAAATATAAATGCAGCAACTGTATTCCTTCCTGTGAGTTCCGTCGATTTTGCCACCTGGATTACCAGTTTTCGGACACCACTATCTAACTGGCTATATTCCGGTGGAAAACTTTTTATTAAAACCCATGAGACGACGGGAATTTGTATTAATACCAACGGATAAACACGAATCATCCAATCTATATATGAAATTGATAAATTTGAACTTCGAAGATAATCAATCATAATTACATTTCTACCACCACCAGATGGTGTCCCAATGGAACCCACAAGACATCCATATGCGATGGAAAACAATAATACCGCTGATAGATTTTGCACTTTTTTATCATTTTTAGATGTAAAATGAATAAGTGTCATTCCAATGGGTAACATAATTGCAGCAACAGTATGTTCGCCAATAAAAGAAGATAGGATTGCTGAAATGGCCGTAAACCCAAAGGCAATATTGGCTGTCTTATTTCCAGTTATTTTAATAATTCCCAGTGCAATTCGCGTATCCCACCCCTGTTTAATAATCGCCACTGCAAGCATGAGGGATCCCATGATAAAAAATACTGCATCATTCATAAATGACTTGGCAATATCATTAGCAGATCCGATGCCAAAATAAACCTCCATTACCAGAATATATATTGCAATGGCAGGTAAGGAAATAGGTTCGGTTACAATTAACATTAATGCCGTAATAACTATAATAATTATCCGGTAACCCTCAAGAGTTAAACCACCAGGTGTTGGAAGGAGCATTAGAATAATTCCAACCATCATTGTGATTAAAAACCATTTTTTCTGGGTAACCCAGAAAAGAAAATTAGCCAATGATCGATGCGAAAACCCTAACATATAGACTTGAAATTTAAGGTGTAATCATTATTCATGAGAACATTCACTGGGGATTCTTGAACCGTCTTCCAAAATCGCCCATTTCCAAATAGGGACTCTTTTTTTGAGTTCGGAGATAAACCAAGTCATAGCTTCTAATCCTTCTTTTCGATGCTTTGAACCAATGGAAACGTGAAGACTTGTTCCACCTACATCTACTCTACCGATTCGATGTTTACAAAATAAATCATGAATGGGGAAATTTTCACATGTGGCTTTGGCTAATTGAGTCAGTTCTTCTTCAGCCATACCCTCGTATTGCTCATATTCCAATGCAGTAATATTTTTGCCATGTTCCGTGGCACGAACTCGTCCATTAAAAATCAGTTCTGCTCCATCTTGCTTACCTGAATCATCATTCGTAAAAAAGGATATAGGTCCATTGACTATTTCTATTTTAATCATTTAGCCCCCTTGAACCGGTGGAATGAATGCCACTTCGTCCCCATCTATTAATTCAGTTTCATTGGGTATGTATTTCTGATTTATTGCAACTCTCAAAGAAATACCATCCAACTTTCCATGGGCTTTTTCGCGGATTAATTGTTCTAATTGAGATGTGGTTTTTCCCATTTCAAATTCTAATGTTAATTCATCCGTTCCCAAAGCGTATTTTACTTGAGAAAAACATTTAATCGTTACTTTTATCATAATTGTATTATTTGCGTTGAATGACTCATTCCGTTATAAATTAATAATTTCCCTGCCAAATTGGACTCTATTCCCATAATCAATTTTACCGCTTCCAATGCTTGGATATTCCCAATAATATTCGGGAGCATCCCCAAAACACCCGCATCTGCACAAGTGTCTCCACCCGATGGCGGTTCCGGGAATAATTCTTTATACCCCGGACTTCCATCCATATTCAAAACAGCCACTTGTCCTTCCCAGCGATACAATCCGCCATAAACCATGGGTACATTTGTTTCTTTGGAAAATCGGTCAATCAATTGCCGTGTTTCAATATTGTCCGTGGCATCGATGACAACATCACAATTTCGAATGATATCCAATCCATTTTGTTCATCCAAATAATCGTCTACAATTTTAATTGTCGTCACCGAATTTATTTTGCTCAAACTCTCTTCAGCTGAATTGACTTTCTTTTTTTTCACATCATCAGGACCATGAAGGGGCTGGCGATGAAGATTGGACAATTCCACAATATCCCCGTCGATTAAGACCAACTTTCCTATTCCGGCGGTCACCAGTGATTGTGAAACGGGACAACCCAATCCACCCAAACCAACGACGGCTACCGTTGCCTTCATAAGTTTTTTCTGGCCGTCCATTCCTATCTCGGGTAGAATCGTTTGTCGGGACCATCTGCTCAAATCTTCATTTTCAGTTTGAAATTCAATCCACGATTGCGCACCGCCCAATAAACTGAATGTATTGTCCAAATCATTCTCTATTATCATTCCTTCCGTCACAATTCCAAACTGACAGACCAATACCTTTTTTCCTTCAAGATTTGGAGTGGATCCATCTTTGGAAATAATCGTTTCTAATCCATCCATGGGAAATTCATTTCTCTGTGTTTCAGGGCGGACATCTACCACAGTGAATTCGTCTATTCGATCATGAAGTTCTTTGGGTGTAATGATCATTCAATCGTTTTCCATGGCAGCAAATTCACATTGATATTTTCACTAACTGTCAATATCGATTCACCGGGTTCCGATGATAATATGCAGTTTGCTTCCAGCGAGGACGACAACATGTGCGATCCAACTTTTGTGGATGCTTGGCATACCAATTCTCCATCTTCGATCCAGGCATTCCCGAATAAAAAACGGTATTTCACTTTTTCTCTCGGGAATGATTTTTTCAAAATACCCATTACTTTTTTTGATTCCTTTTTGCCCGTCATTGTTTCCAGCACGGGCCAAACCCATTCCATAAACCCGATAAACGCCGAAACTGGATTCCCCGGTAATCCAAAAATCAAGGTGGAATTTCCCGTACCAAAAAAGAGCGGCTTCCCGGGCTTTTGCGCCACTTTCCAAAAATGTTTGGTTACACCTAATTCCATAAAAACAGCCCGAACATAATCATAGCGCCCCATTGAAACGCCCCCGGATGAAATAATCACATCACATGTTTCCAATGCTTCAGATAAAAATGCTCTCAAGGAATCTTTATTATCTTTTATTACATTTCGCATGACCACTTCACCGCCGGCTTTTTCTACCAATTCCGCAAACACATATAAATTTGAATTGTAAATCTCTCCGGGCTTCAGTTCATTTCCCGGTTTAATGAGTTCGTCCCCTGTCCCAAAAATAGCAATTTTCGGTTTTTTTGCCACAGACAATTTGCCATATCCAAATGTGGCGCAAGTACCGATCTCACCGGGCGTAATTCGTGTTCCTTTCTGAATGAGTAATTCATCTTCGGCAATTTCTTCCCCCATTCTCCGGATATGTTTACCTGCAGAGGCTTCAATCATTACTTGGACAGAATCCGAATCGGAAAAACCACTGGAATCTTCCACCATAATAATAGCATCTGCCCCAACAGGAATTTTTGCGCCCGTCATACATTGACTACATTCACCCGATTGCAAATCGACATCACTGGGCGATCCCGCAGAACTGATACTCACCACTTTTAAGGTGATAGGATTGTCAGGACTGGCGCCTTTAGTGTCTGCAGATCGAACGGCAAAACCATCCATGGCAGAATTATCAAATTGCGGTGATGGAAATGTGGCGATTATATCTTCAACTAATACACGATTTCCCGCATCGGACAATGAAACGGATTCCGTTTCTAACATAAATATATGCTTTTGAATAATCGATTTTGCTTTTTGAAGTGGTATCATTCTAATTCCTTTTAGCCACGAAGTTCACAAAGATTCGTCAAAGAAAACTTTTAAAGTTATTCGTGTTACTTGGTGCTCTTTGCGACTCATTTTTTAAATCATTCCTTTTAATAAAAACAGAATGGCGATGATAACAATGCCGCCCATGACTCTTTGAATCGTTCGCGCTTCAAATTTCATTGCGCCAAAATAGGACCCGCCAAATCCACCGATAAAAACGGCTATCGCCAATGGAATGATAAACTCTGGATCAAATGTGCCTAATTGAGTTCGGGCAATGACGCCAACCAGTGAATTCACCCAAATAAACATGGCGCCTGCTGCAGCCGCTTCTTTTTCTGTGCCAAGTCCAAACATAATAATCAATGGCACCAAATAGATGCCGCCGCCAATCCCAACTGAACCGGCGATAAATCCAAGAATCGCTCCCAACAAAATTACCATAATCCATTTTTGTGTATCGGACAGTTTAAATGAAAGGGTCAATCTATTGATGATATAAATCCGTGCCGCCACCAATAGTAATGTGCTTATCAAGATAATCTGAAAAATATATTCAGGCATTTCTAATGATCCTGCGAGATATGCCATGGGAATAGATGTAATGAGGAATGGACCAACCAGATTTAAACGACCGTAGCCTTTACGCCAAAAATTGACCATCCCGATAAATGTCACAATCAGATTTAATGACAATGATGTAGTGGGGATCATTTGATAAGAAATCCCAAAAATTGCCATGAGTGCCGTGTATGATGATCCACCACCAAGCCCCACGGATGAGTAAATCAATGCCACGAAGAAAAATAAGATGGGTAATAAATATTCAGTCAATTCAATTCCTATAACTTTGCTGAAATTTCAAACTTCCGCAAAGATTCCATTTATCCAATGTTCCAACATTCCATCATTCAATGTTTTTCTCCACTCATCATATGAAACGAATGAAATATCGTGGGAATCAACACCGTCAGCGCATCCTTCGCCGCACCGGTACTCCCGGGTAAACAAATAACAATGGCCCCATTCACTACACCGGCTGTGAGTCGCGATAACATGGCCGTTTTGACTTTGCCCCGACCGTAAGCGTGGAGCGCCTGTTCAATCCCGGGCAATCTTGAATCGAATATTTTTTCCATAGTTTGGATGGTCAAATCTCTTGGGCCTAAACCTGTGCCACCGGTTGTTATAATTAATTCCACACCATCTTCTACCCAACTTTGAATGGTCAAAACCAATTTGGCTGAACCATCAGATAATACTTTTTGACAAACTACCGAACAACCCGCATTCTTAAAACCATCCATTAATATAGGACCGGATTTATCTTCACCTTTCCCTGATGAAATACTATCGCTTAAAGTAATAACCCCTACTTTGGGTCGATATTCAACTGCATGATCCGACTTACCACCCACTTTTTTAAACAATTTTATTTCGCCTATGACCATGGATTTATCCACTGCTTTGCACATATCATAAATGGTTAAGGCCGCTCCAGAAACAGCTGATAAGGCTTCCATTTCCACGCCGGTAGCTTCTTTTGTCTTAACCGTGGATTTTATCAAAATAGCATCACCTTCAATTTCAAATTCAATATCCACGAATGATAAATTCAATTGATGGCACATGGGAATCATTACTGACGTTTTCTTCCCGGATTGAATCCCGGCTATCTTTGCTGTGGTAAGCACATTCCCCTTTGGAAGTGCGTCATCTTGAATGGCTAATATCGTTTCAGGAAGCATGTATATTTTCCCTTCTGCTTTCGCCATTCGAGCCGTTGAAACTTTATCTGTTACATCCACCATTTTGACATTTCCTGAATTATCTAAATGTGAAAAATCATTCATATTATCCCCCTATTTGGGTCATGGATTCCCTGTTATCATTTCCTTGATTTTGGGCTTCCCAACCATCTTTAAATTTTTTCTTCATTGTACCGTAAATCATTTTTTTAATCATCATATCAGTTTTTCCCATCCGCATTGCATCTCGCAGATTGGTTTCATCTTGACTATATAGGCAGTTCAATAATTTCCCATCCGCTGTAATTCTGATTCGATTACATGCCCCACACAAACTCCGTGAATAGGCTGGGATAACGGCCACTTTTCCTTTATAATCGTTAACTTGAAAAATATGATGTTCGGTTCGTGACCCACCAATGGGATTCAACTCATCAACCTGGTTTTTTATATCTGCAACAATATGATCAGCCCCATAAAATTTTCCCGTCTTCCAAATCTGGTGGGAATCAAATGGCATGAGTTCAATGAACCGAACAGTGATATCATTTTCTTTGGTTAAGTCTACAAAATCTATGAGTTCATCATCATTAAAACCACGCAGGGCGACTACATTCAGTTTGATGGATTCAATTGTGGATTCTATAGCTTTATAGAAACTATTTAAAACGAGATCTAAACCATTTCTTCTAGTGATTATTTTGAATTTTTCAGGGTTGAGTGTATCCAGACTAATATTGATCCCGGACAATCCTGATTTTTCTAAATTATTTATTTGTTTAGAAAGTAAAAGTCCATTTGTGGTTAAATGCGCAGATTCTATTCCTTCGCACTGGTTTGCAAACTGAACCAATTCAGACAAATCTTTTCGTAATAAGGGTTCCCCACCGGTAAAGCGAATTTTGGACACACCCATTTGGGAGGCTATTTCGATGAGTCGGAAAATTTCTTCTGTAGTAAGGAGCTTGTCTTCGCTACGAAAATCAATCCCTTCTTCCGGCATGCAGTAGATACAGCGAAGATTGCATTGTTCATTAAGAGCTAAACGTAAGTAGTTGAAGGATCGACCGAAGCGGTCAATAATGGGTGGCGCGGAATGATCCAGCACACCAGTAATTGGGGTGGGTGTAATTATATTTTCTATCATTCTCATTCCAAGTCATCCCGACATTATTATATCGGGAATCGGGAGCAAATGCTGTCGTTTCCAACATCACCGTACCGGCCTATTACCAATATCAGCCAGCTGGCTGACGTAGGTAATTCGGCTAAAAGAATTAAGACAATTTATTCTTCTTTATTAATATAAAATTGGTTTTTTTGCGGTGTCAAAGGACGTCCCATCCATAGTGGTCTGCGCAATCCATCCGGATGTGTTTCCCGATCTTTTGCCCACTCATTCCATTTTTTGAAATGCTCAAATGATTTATTTGTATCCACAAAAACATCTCCGTATTTCTCATCTGCATTTGGTTTAGAAATACTCACTTTCTGCAACCAGCAATGTGCGCCGGATATGGGATCAGGATTTGCCGCATGGGTAATATTTTGATGAACGCCACCATCCCGCCACCAAACACGATTTGTATCCGGGTCTTTTGATTTCCACGGTTCGATTCCTTTCACCGTCTCCATCTTCCACTTTCCATCACCCATATTGTTAATATCAACTGTATTGGTCATAAGACGATTTCCCGCATCCTGTTGACGGCGCCATCGACCGATATGATGAGAACAAGCCACCACACTGGGCTTAATGGCTTCCGTCACCCAAACTTTATCTACAAACCAGCCAATGGGTGTGGTGATTTTGAGTAAATCCCCATTATCCACGCCGAGTCGAGCCGCATCTTTAGTATGAATCCATATAGGATTTTTATGGGCAATTTCCGTTAGCCATTTTGCATTGGCCGATCGAGAATGTATATGGGTGGGTAATCTGAAATTGGGTAATAAAACACATTCATTTTTGCTTGTATCCATTTCGTCGGGATGCACATGACTTTTAATTCTGTATCCCGGCGTGGCATGTTCCGGATAACCGAAATCCACCATGGTTTGAGAATAAATTTCCTGTCGTTTGGATGGTGTAGGAAATCCACCAAAATTCTTTCCATCCACTTGAACGCCAACGATATTGCCATCTTTTTCAATTTGGCCGTTCTCTTTAACGCTGGCCCCATTCATGGTGTCTTCATTTACAGCATCTTCATTTTTCACATACACTTCAGGATCAACCATAAAAGCGCCGAACTTTCGCATATATTCCAAAGGCGTTAATCCTTCTTTTTCCGCTGCTTCAGGCAAACCATTCGTATGCTCGAAAATGTATTGATAATATTCATCTATATTAATTTTTTCGCCATGGCGATAGGGACTCATAAAATGTTTCCGAATTCCCAAATCGCTGTCTTTATCAATCCGCCAGGAAAGCTCAATCCAGAATTCATCTTCTTCCCAGACTTCGCCGGGATTTATTTCGTAAGTGAATTCTACTTCTTTTCCATCGCGGCGGGCTTTTTCTCGCAAAACCGGTTGACGAAAGGCAATCCAAACACCCGACTGTGTTTCATAGGAATTGATATCATGGCGTTCGGATGCGTGTCCCATGGGTAATACATAATCTGCGAAAAATGCCGTCTCATTCCAAGTCGGAGTCAATGCAATATGGCACCCCACTTTTTCTGCATCGGTTAACATTTCTATCCAAGAAAAACCATCAGGAAAAGTCCACACCGGATTAAACACACGGGTGAAATACACATCCATAGATCCGCGTCCATCCTTGATTAAATGGGGCAATATCTGACTCATTTCATAATGATTCAATGTGTATTCTTTCGGCCACGCCAATTCATTCCATGCATCCGGTCCTGGGGGAGAATCAAAAAATTCCGGATGAAATTTGTTCCATTCGCTGGGAGATGTTCCCCCTTCGGTTCCAACGGAACCGGTTAATACATTTAATAAATGTAACGTTCTCGAAACTTGCCATCCGCCTAAATTTCCGATGGAAGCACCCCGCCATACATGTGTGGATAATTTGCTACCTGCTTTTCCAACCATGCGTGCCACACGGATAATTTGATCGGCATCAATTTGGGCTTCTTGCGCTGCATATTCCGGCGTGTATTCTTCCCATTCTTCGCTCAATCGTTTAATGAATTGGTCAAACTCAACAGGGTCATTCGGATGCAAATTCTTAAGATACTCATCCCAGTTTATCCAGTTTTCCATATAATGGCGATCATACATTCCTTCATCCAAAATGATTTTTGCCATGGCCAAATAAACCGCTGATTCACTGCCGGGATAAGTAGGCATCCACTCGTCCGCCATGGATGCTGTATTGGATAAACGCGGATCCATGACTATCAGCTTTGCGCCCTTCATCATACCTTCCATAATTCGCTGGGCGTGTGGATTAAAATAATGTCCCGTTTCCAAATGAGACGACGCCAATAAAATCACTTCTGCATTGGTATGATCCGGGCTTGGGCGATCGTATTTATGCCATAAGGCATATCCGGTACGGGCACCGGCAGAACAAATATTTGTGTGAGAATTATGGCCATCCACTCCCCATGCTTTCAGGATACGCTCCGCATAGCCTTCGTGTCCGGGACGCCCCACATGATAAACCACTTTTTCTTTACTTTTTCGCAAGGATGTGGCAATTTTTTCTGAAATTTCATCCAATGCTTGATCCCAAGTGATGCGCTCCCACTTCCCTTCGCCACGCTCGCCCACTCGTTTTAATGGATATAAAATCCGTTCCGTATCATTGATTTGATTTATAGTGGCGGGACCTTTTGCGCAATTTCGTCCGCGACTTCCGGGATGGTGGGGATTCCCTTCAAACTTTCGAACTTCATTGGATTCTTTATCGATATAAGCCAATAAACCACAAGCCGATTCACAATTAAAACATGTTGTGGGAACGATGGAATAATTACGTTCCTTTTTCTCTGGCCAAGCCAATGCATCTAATTCTGTGAAATCATCCCATTCGCTGGGGTCGGGATATTTATACAACTCCCTGGGACCTTCCATTACGAATTCTTCGGACCAATCGGGTCGATCAGATATCTTTGGGATTACCCCTAATGATTCTGAAAATGTTTCTATCCAACTGCGTTTCATAATTTTTACTGCTACAAAGCCGCAAAGTCCACAGAAAAAGCATTGAAATTACTTTGCGTGCTCTGCGTCTCTGTGGCTAATTCTTTCATCAACTTAATGCTATCATTTGCGGTACACGAATCCGAACAAATTCTGTTAAATAAATCCCGACCAATGCCAATCCACCGGCAATAATCGACAAGCCTGGAACCGTATTTAGGATAGCGATAGGTAATAGACTACCCACAACAATTCCCACCCAGAAATATTTAGAATAATATCCTTTTGTCATAAGCTCAATTGCTTTCTTTGCGTCAGGAGTATTATGTGGCAATAATATTTCTTTCGCAATAATAATCATATTAGCCACGATTCCCCAAAAGAGTATATTCACCATCCACTGGGATGAGTCCGGTGTAATAATCATCATGACCACCGAACCAGCCATAACAGCATGCACCAACATATGTATGGCAGATTGAATGGGCGTTTGCCATAAATCTCGAGCTCGAGCCTGGTTAAACAAAAATGCAGTATAAATCGCACCTAATCCTGCAAAAATAACCCCCGGAATCCATAACCAGTCGAATCCCAGTTTAAAATAATTATCCAACAATTTAAGGGAAACTAATCCGCCAAATCCGGTAATGATATACGCACCACGAACCAGCCAGGATTTCCATTGTGGGCGAAGTAATACATACAGGAAACGATCTGGGCGGTCAATATCTTTGACCAACAACGCTCCCGTTAATCCCATAAATATAAGTGTTATTATAAGTCCAGCCATTTCGGATGAAGCGTCCAAGCCACCATTGAAATAATGCCACACGGCCATCATAAGAAATGTGCCTGTTGCTATTGCTTTTGTCCACACATAGGCCGGTACTTCCCAGCCCCATAGGACGCCTTTACTTGGGGAATCATAAACGCGCCGTGCTTCCTGTGTATCCACTTGTTGGATTTCTTGAGCTACATTATCAATGGCTCTTTTATCAATGGGCTTGCCGGTTCTGGCTGAATTTTCCATAGACAATTGAACCAATAAATTTTCTGTATCTGATTCAGCTAATCGTTGATCGGCATATTTTGCATAATGCCCCACACCGGTCGCCTGTTCGGACCAAACATAATCGCCATCCCTTTTAGTCGCATTTGGGTCTAGCATTTCAGTTGTTCCATTAATGTAATATAAATTGGGGACAGTGGATTTTTCTGGTTTTCGTGTCATGGTATCTTCATTCGCCACCAATTGCGCAATCTTGGAATTGGTATCATCCAAATCTCCAGATATAATCGCTTCTACCGGACAGACTACAACACAAGCCGGCTCGTAACCGCCATCAATACGATGGGCACAATAATTACATTTCGCTGCTGTATTGGTTTCCGGATCAATATACAATGCGTCATAGGGGCAAGCTTGCATACAAGATTTACATCCGATACAGCGGTCATTGTCAAAATCTACAATCCCATCTGCTCGGGTGTGGAGCGCTGTTGTGGGACAAATTTCTACACAGGGCGCATCAGCACAATGGTTACACCGGTGGACCGAAAATTCCCGAGTGTTGTGGGGGAATTCCCCTTTTTCAATGTATTTCACGTGGGTGCGGTTCACGCCAAGGGGTACATCGAACTCACTTTTGCAAGCCACGGTGCAGGCATGACAGCCAATACACATTCGATTATCTATGACAAATCCGTAATTCATTTAGTACGCGTAACCCGTATATTTGGGTAGGGGAATATTAACGAAAACTTCATATGAATCAGCCCACAAAAATTCCGGCAACAGCAACTATTTTGATCGGCGGAGAAAGTAAACGGTTTGGATCTCCAAAATGGCAAGCCACCATTAATGGGCGATCTATTCTTGACCGAATATGGGGTGTATGTAATGGGTTTGAAAATAGATATGTGATCGGAAAGGAAAAACCAGACTCAATTTCCTATCCTTTCATAGAGGACGAATTGGATATTCAAGCCCCCATCAATGGACTTTATACTGCATTCAATAATGCAAAGACAGATTGGATACTACTTCTATCCTGTGATTTACCCTTAATTGATTCGAAAGTATTTAAAAAACTTTGGGAATTAAAAAATGAAAATTATGACACTCTAATTCCCATAGCCAATGACAAAATGCAGGTTACATGTGGTTTTTACCATAAACGGATTTTACCTACTTTGGATTCTGAAATTCAAAGAGAAAACTTCAGTTTATTCAAATTACTTGAAAAATTAAATACTGCTTATGTAAAATTTGGGAAGGATGATCGTTTTTTAAATATGAATACCCCAGAAGATCATGATGCAATTTCTGACCTTTTTATTTCTTGAATTATGTACATACATTGAAATTAAATTTAACAATAAAAAGATAAAGTGGAAGTGATCAGATGAAAAGGACTGATTTATGGATTTTGCCCACAATACACCGGTTAAAACACAGTGAGAACTTAACCCGCTTAACGTAATATTGGGTTTAGTACGACGTTGTACGCAAGTTAGAAGATGGACAATAAAGATTTAACATTAAGAGAAAAGGAATTAAGGAATAGAAAAGAAATATTTCTAAAGGCACTTCGGCTAGCCAAAACCCCCATATTAATTTCTCTCTTTGTCACACCAATTCGTTTTCTCCTTGAACTAGCTGGGTTATCTGAAAATGTTATTTTCATTATTGGACTACTCTGGCTAACCTTGGCTTTTGCAGTTTATTGGGGAATAAAATTATTTAGCGAAAAGCGACCATACCTTCTCTTAATATTGAGTTTAATTATTTTCTCACCGGTTTCGAGACTTACAGTCGTTGTTGCTTGGTGGATTGATACTAGATGGGAAATAGGGACTCATTATAGCTTGCATTTTGATAGTTTTTCACAAGCTGCATTTCAACAAGTGGTTTACGGTTCTCTAATTCAAATTATCCCTGGTTTTATTATAGGATCGTTGATAATAGCCATCATGCAATACAGGAAGCGCCTAAAAAAGGCAAACAATATAATATTGCGAAATGATGATTTTAATTAATGAAAAGCCAGCGTACAACAAAACCTAAACTGCATTAAAATGCAGTTTAGCCAAAACGTTAATTATCTAATTTTTCAATCCTTTTTTGATGTCGCCCGCCTTCAAAAGGTTCATTCAGCCACATTTCAATCACATCATATATTTCATTTTCTGTCATAAAACGCGCGCCCAAAGACAGAATATTGGCATTGTTGTGTTCTCGGGATAATTTTACTATTTCTGCGGGACCATTATAAAATACGGCAGCTCGTACACCTTTTATCCGATTGGCTGCCATGGCTTCTCCCTGTCCGGAGCCGCCTAAAATAATTCCGCGACTTTCAGAATCAGCTGCCACTGCTTTTGCGCATGGAAAAATAAAATCAGGATAATCATCCAAGGCATCATATTCATGGGCTCCATGATCTGTAACGTTATAACCTTTTTCAATTAAATAATCCCGGATGATATTTTTGAGTTCTAATCCGGCATGATCAGTGGCAATGTGAATCTTCATAAAAGATTAGCTAAATGATTTCTGATTTTTTTCTCAACTTGATCAGCGGTGAAGCCAAATTCTTCTGCTAAATCTTTCCCTGGTGCCGATGCACCAAAATGATCCATGCCAATGGCTAAACCGTTGGGGCCAATATATCTTTCCCATCCCAGGGTAATGCCTGCTTCCATAGAAATCTTCATGGCACCCCGATTGGGTATCAATGCATTTTTATAATCATCAGATTGTTCTTCAAATATTTCCCAACAAGGCATACTGACCACTCGAATATTTTTATCTTCCATAGTACTGGCTACTTCCATGGCAAGGCCAACTTCTGACCCTGTAGCCAAGAAAATAAGTTCCGGGTTTTCACAATCATCGACAGCATAAGCGCCTTTAGAAACTCCTTCAACAATGGTATCCATTTCCTGGTCCAGCACTTTCACCCCTTGCCGTGTGAGGAGTAATGCAGAGGGCGATTCCTTTTTATCCATTGCCATTCGAAAACAGGCGGCTGTTTCTTTGGCATCTGCCGGACGAAATACATTAAAATTAGGAATGGTCCGTAATGCCATGGCATGTTCAACCGGTTGATGAGTGGGACCATCTTCACCTACCCAAAATGAATCATGGGTAAATTCGTGAATGACTCCACATCCTTGGATCGCAGCCAGTCGTAGTGCAGGACGTTCATAATCTGCGAAAACCAAAAAAGTCCCTCCAAATGGAATAAGGCCGCCATGGAGAGCCAACCCATTCATGGCTGCCGCCATTGGGAATTCACGCACGCCAAAAGCTATGTTCCGGCCGGATCGATTTTCCCGCGTAAAATCACCATACGTTTTGGCAAAGTTGCCTGTATAATTAGAAGGTTCAAGGTCCGCAGAACCGCCAACGATGGATGGCACTTGTTCTGCAAATGTATCCAACGTGGTTCCAAATGCTTTTCGGGTTGCGATTGACTCGCCAGCATCAAACACTGGAAACTCAATTTTTCCCAATTGATCCAAAACCGTTGCATTCCAGAGTGCTTTAAAGTCAGCATTTTGACATGCCGTTTCTTTGGCTGAATTCCATTCAGCAACCAATTTCGTTAATGGTTTGAAACGAGATTGAAAATGGTTTATAACTTCCTGAGGTAAATAAAATGGTTCGTTCGGAAGCCCTAGTCTTTCTTTTGTTGCATCAATTTCATCCTGGGGTAATGGGGCGCCATGTGTATTATGATCACCTTCCATTGTGGCCGTTCCCTGGGCCATGATGGTTGTACCAATGATTATACTGGGGCGATCTACCACTTGCGCTTTTTCAATGGCTTCCCTAATCTGTTCATGATCATGACCGTCAATTTCTTGTACATGCCATCCAAATCCTTCAAACACGTATGCATAATTAGTGGAGTCTGCACGATCCACATTTCCGGAAATTTGTGCATTGTTGGAATCATAAAAAACAATGAGTTGGGATAGTCCCCAATGCCCGGCCATGGATCCTGCGCCAAGTGTTATGGGCTCTTGAAAATCACCGTCACCTGCAAGTACATAAGTAAAATGATCAACCAATTCGCCCACCCTTGCACGTAGCATGGATTCTGCCGTAGCCATCCCAACCGCCATTCCGAACCCTTGACCTAGTGGACCGGTAGTGGCTTCTATACCTGGAATTTCAACTTCTGGATGACCCGGTGTTTTGCTATGGAGTTGTCGAAAATTTTGAATATCTTCAATGTTTAACCAACCAATTTGGGTCAGCATGGCATAAATGAGTGCTGATTCATGTCCCGCAGATAAAACAAATCGATCTCGATTGAACCAATCTGGGTCATTTGGGTCAAAATTCAAATATTCTGTAAACAGGATTTGGGTAAAATCGGCAGAAGACATGGGCCCACCACTGTGGCCAGAATTGGCTTTCCGGACCGTATCCATAATTAATCCTTTAGTTACAGCTAACGCAAATTGGTTTTTCTCCTCGTCACTCCATTCGTTAAATATATCGATATCTTGGTATGTTCTCATTATTTTTTGGGGTTATAAATTGTAAAATGCTTGAATTGTTTTAGCAGGATCTTCCGTACCAAACACGGCGGACCCGGCCACCAACACGTCTGCACCTGCATCGATAACTTCTTTGGCATTGTGGAGCTTGATGCCCCCATCCACCTCGATCAATACCTTGTCCTGTAAACATTGTTCTTTTAATTTTTGTTTAATATTCAGGATTCGTTCCGTAGAACTATCCATATATCCTTGGCCACCAAAACCTGGTTCAACACTCATGACTAAAATCAGATCCACTTGATCATAGAATGGTTCAATATCTGATAATGGTGTGGATGGTTTAATGGAAATACCCACTTGCGTTCCCGTAGAATGTATCAAATCGATGACCGATTGGGGATCGTCAGTCGCTTCGATATGAAATGTAATTAAGTCCGCACCTGCTTTTGCAAATGGTTCTACCAACTTTTCAGGCTCAATGACCATCATATGGACATCCATAAATTTATTTGTTTTGGATCGGAGAGATTTCACAACCGGCGGACCAATGGTCAAATTGGGGACAAACTGATTATCCATGACATCAATATGAATCCAATGAGCACCGCCCTCATCACATTGTGATAGGGCTGTTTGTAGATTGGCAAAATCTGCTGATAAAATAGATGGGGCTAACTTGAAATCCGAGGACATAATTAGAATCAGAAATTAGGTGCTGATTTATGGATATTCAACGTCTGAATGGCTTCTTTCCATTTATGATATTTTTTTAGAAGTAATTCTGGGGGAAATAGAATCATTTATCCGGATAATTAAAATGAATTTCTACAGCTAACTCATCACTTAGACTATTCCTTACAGGACAAGTATTGGCAGTTCTTTCAAGGAGTATTCTCTCTTTATCAGAATAATTATTTAGAAAATGGATATTGATCCGAATTGCAGAAATTCGCCGGGGATCTGCTGCCATTTCCTTAACCACATCCGCTGTTGTTCCAACTATTTTAATACCATGTTGCTTCGCTTTGATACCCATAACTGTGATCATGCAACTTGCCAGAGACGTTGCCACCAAATCCGTTGGAGAAAAGGCCTCTCCTTTTCCTTCATGATCTTTTGGAGCATCCGTATGAATTCGCTCGCCGGAATCCAAGTGAATGGCTTCAGTTCTCAAGTCACCTTTATATTCTACTGTTGATAAATATCCCATTATGCTACCCTCCGTATTTGTTTATCCCACAAGTAAAGTCCGATTAATCCCAAAATTAACCCGAAAATTGCGTCCATAATAAAATGTTGTTTTGTTAAAAAAGTGGCGAAAAAGATTAGTCCTGCTCCCAACCAAAACAACCATTTTTTCTGTGGATATTCTCTACCCATTATACCGCCAATAAATGTACCAATGATTACATGAACCGATGGAAATGCATTTTGAAAAAGCCAGGGGAATGTGACCATACCATGCATAAATGATAATGGATTTGAAGTACGGGTCATTAGAATTGATTCGCAGGTAATCGGCCATATTATAAATATACTGTAGGCCACTAAAAGTAGATTGACCGCCACTTTATTCAAAACTTTTAATCGATGAACATCCGTTAACAAAAGCGGTAAAATCATTGAAATATAATACAGGTAATAAGGAATAATCATCCACCAGACAAATGGAATTGCAGCATCCATATTGACAAAAAAAACCGGGGGCGGAATGGGATCTCGGATGAAGGGTATGGTAAAATAACAGAGGGATACCAACCAAAATGGTGCTAAGATTTTAACCCGATTTAATAATGGCATGGATTACTGTTCATCCCACTCATATCCAGTTACCCTACGGGATTTTGTATTAAGTTCGATTGAATTATAATCCATTAAAGTCGGGCGATAATAATACATTATATAATAGGGTTGTTCATCACTAACCCAAATGGAATCGGGTGCACCTAACATTTCTATCACGTCTGTTTCTTTGGGATTCTCCTTCAAAAACTCCCAGATATCGTATTCTGTCAATAATCCTTCGGACAGAGAATTAGGGCCATCCGTTGATAGTTTTGTGGGTGGCGTAATGAAAGGTGCTGGCGGTGGCAGTACGCAAGCGGAAATCAGTAATAGGAATAATATTTCTCTTTTTATCATATGTAAAAATACAACTATGGATTATTGGCTCCAAACAGCCATCAGTTTAATAATTTTCATTCTTACTTATAAATTGTCTCTGACTTAATTTCTCCGCCACAGAAAAAAGAAAGAATAAAATAATGAATGAAAAGAATGACAATCGCTTTTACTATAATAAAGAATTTATAGGCAGTCCTGATGCACGGTCCGTCAGGTTATTATCAGAATATTACGGACCTCTCCAAAGATTTAAACGAAATAAAATTCAAGATACGATCGTATTTTTTGGTTCTGCTCGATTAAAATCAAAAGAAGATGCTGAATTAGCATTGGCGAGTGCTCCTAAAAATTTGTCCAAAAATGATCGTGCGGCTTTAGATACCGATTTAGATATGAGCCGATATTATGAAGCAGCGCGTGAGCTCGCATTTAAAATGACCAAATGGAGTAAAAAGTTAAATAACAAAAAAAAACGGTTTATCGTTACCTCTGGTGGTGGTTCTGGTATAATGGAAGCCGCAAATCGTGGTGCAACCGAAGCGAAGGGTTTGGCTGTGGGATTGTCCATTTCTCTCCCTTTTGAGCAAGCAGGAAACCAATTTATTTCTGATGATTTAGAAATGAATTTTCATTACTTTTTTATGCGAAAATTTTGGTTCTTATACTTGGCTAAAGCCATGGTGGTTTGGCCAGGTGGATTCGGTACTTTAGACGAAGTCATGGAAACGCTTACCCTTATCCAAACTAATAAATTGCGCAAACAAATTCCTATCGTTCTATTTGACAGTGACTTTTGGAATAATGTGATAAATTGGGATTTTCTTGCGGATAAAGGTGTAATATCCCGATCTGATTTGGACCTGTTCCAAATCTGTGATACGGTTGATGATGCATATAAATACTTAACAAAAAAAATAACGGCCACGCACTTACGTGGCCCAAACTTTTGAGGCGAATGATGAAAATAAAAACGATACTCTTCCTGTCAATATTGTCCATTCTGACTGCACAGGTTGGACCAGCCAAAGCACTCCACCGAAATCCACCCCGGGCATGGGCATTAACCAATGCAACCATCTATGCTGCACCGGGCAAAACCATCGAAGACGGAACGGTTGTTATGCGCGACGGCATCATCACCGCTGTCGGAGCAAAAGTAAAGATTCCCAAACAAGCCACCATTATTGACATGGATGGCAAACATATTTATGCCGGTTTCATCGAAAGCTGGTTGGATGTGAAAACGGTAAAGAAAGATACATCCCTCCAGGCCAACTGGAATTCGAATATGCGGGCCTATCTCAAAGGCGCTGACCTGTTTCACCCCAAGGAAAAAAGTTTGAAAGAATTGCATGGATTGGGATTCACCACGGCCCATGTAACGCCAAAAGGGGGCATTTTCCAGGGCAGTTCCGGGTTGGTTCAATTGGGTCAAATACCCAAAGTACTTTCGAACAATGTGGCCCAAGTGGTTGAATATGCAGCCGGTGGGTGGGGCGCTAAAGAATATCCCACTTCTCTTTTGGGCGCCATTGCCTTTATTCGGCAGGGCTTTTTGGATGCGGATTGGTATAGCAAAAGCCAAGGCATCCTTGCCAAATATCCCGAGGGTAATGAACCGATTCAAGCAGACCGTTCTTTAGAAGAATTATCCATCGCAAAAAGAAATAAGCAGCCATTTGTATTTCGAACGGGAAACGAATTGTACATCGACCGTTCATCCAATATCGCCGATGAATTTGAATTGGATCTTTGGATCCTGGGCAATGGTTATGAATACCGCCGTATTGAAGAAATGCCTGCATCATTCATGATCATCCCCTTGAATTTCCCAGCCAAGCCAGAAGTGGCGGACCCTCAGAACGCCCTTCAATATTCCACGGAACAACTCAAACATTGGGACATGGCTCCGGACAATGCAGCTAAACTGGCCGATGCAGGATTCCAATTCGCACTAACGTCTGCAGAATTAAAGGATAGGAAGGATTTTAGAAAAAACCTATCGCGAGCTGTTAACCGCGGATTGAATGAGTCGGCTGCATTGGCAGCACTCACGACTAATCCAGCCAAAGAATTCGGGCAGGCTAAACGATTGGGCAAAGTGGCCCCTGGTTTTATTGCCAACCTTGTGGTCACCGACGGCAATTATTTTGACAAAAAATCTAAAGTGCAATCCGTTTGGATCGATGGGAACGAATATGAAGTGGCACCCGATCCATTGGTGGATGCGGTGGGAGACTGGACCTTAAGAGAAGGCAGCAACTCATGGACATTATCTGTTAAAGCCGACGGCGGGTCACTCAATGTGGATGAGAAAAAACTGAAACTGGCCAATTATAAATTGGATCAGGACAGGATATCATTCTCCGTCAATGCGGATACAATACTTCAAAAAGACGTCACACGATTTAAAGGCACCATCACCGGTGGCAAAGCCACCGGATATGTATTCTATCCTGATGGTTCCAGCTCTGGCTGGACGGCGGTGTTGGATTCAGCCAAAACTGAAAAGGGGAAAAAATCTAAAAAAGAATCAGCCAGTAATCTCTCATTGGTATTTCCTGAAGGTGCTTATGGTCTGGATGAAGATGTGCCCAGCCCCAAAACTATTTTGATAAATGATGCCACCATTTGGACCTCAGGGGAAAAAGGAGTGTTGAAGGAATATGACATTTTAATCCAAGATGGTAAAGTTAAAAAGATTGCTATAAACATCTCTCTCCCCCGCGGGAATGCGCTAATCATTGATGGGACAGGCAAACATGTTACACCTGGACTCATTGATGCCCATAGCCATATGGCAGGAGAATCCATCAATGAAGGATTTCAAAACGTGACGGCAGAAGTTCGAATGCGGGATGTGATTGAGCCCAACGATGTGGCCATGTATCGGGCTCTCGCCGGTGGATTAACCACCATCAATTTACTCCATGGATCTGCCAATCCCATTGGTGGTCAAAATGTAGTGATGAAACTGCGTTGGGGGAGTTTTTCAGATGATCTCATATTTAAACCCGCCCCTCAAGGCATCAAATTTGCTTTGGGTGAAAATGTAAAACGGGTCCGTTCTTACGGTCGATATCCTGAAACGAGAATGGGTGTAGAACAGGTCATTCGAGATGCTTTTATGGCTGCAAGGGATTATAAAAAATCCTGGGATATCTATAATAAGGATGCAAAACTAAAACGATCAGCCATCCCACCGCGCCGTGATTTGGAATTAGACGCCATGGTAGAAATCATGGAAGGAAAACGTCTGGTCCATTCTCATTCATATCGTCAGGATGAAATCCTCATGCTTACGCGTATTGCAGAGGATTATGGATTTACCATGGCCACATTTCAACACGTGCTTGAAGGCTATAAAGTAGCTGAACGGTTGGCAGAACATGGCGCCGGTGCATCCACCTTTTCTGATTGGTGGGCTTATAAATATGAAGTGGTGGATGCGATTCCCTATAATGGGACGCTCATGACAAACGCCGGCGTAACAGTATCCTTTAATTCTGATAGCGATGAATTGGCTCGACGAATGAATTTGGAGGCTGCCAAAGCGGTAAAGTATGGCGGTTTGGATGAAGCAGAAGCCTTAAAAATGGTGACCATCAACCCGGCCAAACAATTGAAAATCGACCGATATGTTGGATCACTAGAAGTTGGGAAAGATGCGGATTTTACCATTTGGTCCGGCCACCCACTCTCATCATATACTATTTGCGAACAAACTTGGATCGAAGGAAAACAATATTTTTCATTAGAACAAGATCAATATTTCCGACAGCGAGATGCTAAACTGAGAAATGACCTGATTCAAAAAATTCTAAGCTCACCCGACCATGGGAACAAACCTATGAAACCTGAAGGACGGCGCGGAAATCGGTTTGAATCCTGCGATGCTCTGGAAGCTTATACAATGGAAGGAGGCAAATAATGAAAAACACATTATTCATGATTATTATTTCTACTGTTATTTCGGCCAGTGATCAAATTCCCGGCCCACCTCAATCGCACCCAATTTTGTTAAAGAATGGGGTGATCCATACCGTTTCAAACGGGGTGATTCAAGGGTCAATTCTATTTGACAATGGCAAGATAACCCATGTGGGTGAATTTATCGCCCCACAGGTTGGTACCGAAGTTATTGACCTGGAGGGAAAGCATGTGTACCCCGGGTTTATTGCAGCTGTATCTGGGATTGGATTGGTGGAAATCAATGCAGTAGATGTAACCAATGACCATTCGGAACGGGGGGATTTTAACCCTAATGTAAGAGCCAATGTGGCCTACAATCCTGATTCTGAAATTATTCCCACAACCCGTTCCAATGGCGTACTCATTGCCAATGTTGTCCCAGCCTCAGGTCTGGTTTCGGGACAATCATCCATCATGATGATGGATGGTTGGACCTGGGAAAATGCCACATTGTCTCATCCAAGTGGATTGCACATCAACTGGCCTCAAATGGGAACACGTACCGGAGGAAGATTTGGCCGGAGTGTACCGATAAAAAAACAAATTGAACGGCGAAATAAATCCTTAAAGGCCTTAGATGATATGATGAAAGAATCCCGAGCATATGCACGGTTACGCCAAACTAAATCTCGGTCGGCTGAAAATTATCATAATGAGGATTTGCGCCTTGAAAGTATGATTCCCTATGTTCAGGGAAAGCTGCCGATTTATGTCCATGCAAACGAGGTACGCCAAATCGAAGCTGCTGTTCATTGGTCCAAACGACAGGATGTTAATATTATTATCGTTGGCGGCAAAGATGCATGGCGGACCACTAATCTGCTCCGGAAAAATAAAGTTCCAGTCATTTATGAAGGCGTAACGGCACTACCGAATCGGCGATTTGAAGATTATGACCAACCCTATAAGGGACCGGCCTTACTTCATGAAGCAGGTGTTCAGTTCTGTATTGCCTCTTCCGGTTCTGCCGGCGGTGCGTATCGTGTAAGAAACTTGCCGAATCAAGCGGCCATGGCTGCTGCTTATGGTTTGCCTAAAGACGAAGCATTGCGATCCATCACTTTATCTGCAGCCGAAATATTGGGCATTGACAAACAGGTGGGTTCCCTGGAATCTGGAAAAGATGCCACGTTATTCATTTCCAATGGTGATGCACTTGAGATAAGAACCAATGTACTTCAAGCCTATATTCAAGGACGGAAAATTGATATGAATGATAGGCATAAAACGCTATATAATAAATATCAGGAAAAGTATAGACAGTTAGGAATTCTCCAGAGATAAAATGAAATACAATATGCCTATAAGAAAAAAAGGTCCAATTTCTCAGACCTCTTTTTCTTATAGGTGCGGAAACAAATTCTAACTTGTAGAAGGAGGTTAATGAGGAGGGTTACAAAATCAGATTTTTTAACCCTCCCACACTTACTAAAAATTACAATTAATAGAGCCTCCTAATAGTGACTAACTAATTTATACTTTCTTTTAATTTATTTGGCATCTAACTCTGCATATCTGAACATTACAACCCCACTACTATACTCATCAAAGTGTAGTTTATATACCTTATGTGTTATAGTGCAATAGATTACATAATTATCATCTGAGACACTAATTTTATGAGTTACCATATCATAGTTCAAAACGGCATTAGCGCCACCATATGAAAGCCTTCCAGAAGATGGAGAAAATATTCCTGCATCTGGGGAAGTTTCAATTTGATCAAATGAAATAGAATTATAGATCCCTACCATTACATTACTATTTAGCGAAAAACTTGGCATATAATTACCACCCCCTGCATCCAAGTTTCTATAAGATAGATGCCAAGATGAACTATCAACTTTACCATTTTCAAAATGATAATAGTATGGACCATCATTGACATTATCTGTAGTTACTTCATTTATAACTATTGAGTTTACTTTATCTGAATCTTTATCTTCACAGCCGATAAATGGAATCATCATTAAGATAGATGCTCCAATTAGTAATCGTTTCATTATTATTTTCCTTTTTCTAGTTTAGTTGAAAATTCAATATAAGCCGCGCGTCCGACGAATGGACCAAAGCGATTATTCGTATAATCGCCAGCATTCTCTACACCTAGGCTAATTGTAAAATGATTATTAATATTAATTGTGCTCCTAAGCATGATTAACGCATAAGCTCTTAACTTTTCTTGAGCAAAAACATATTCTCCTTTTTGAGGATCATATTCTTGCGGTCGATATGAGCCTACCCACTTTGTATTTATTGAAATATTTAAAAAATTATTAGGGTATTTGTAATTAACCATTCCACTAATTGATAATGGAATAGTGTTTGGAATTATTATGTCATCTCCATCACGATTGTTAATCCAGTTAATTCCCCATCTTGTATCCCATTGATTAGATATTTTCCATTGATACATAAACTCAAAACCTGAAAAAGTAGCTTCTTCAATATTTTGGTAACTTAATAATCCAGGTTTAATGGTGAAATCTTCAATTAAATTTTCAAATTGAGTATGATAAAACATTATACTCATTTGATATTTTGTAAGAATAGTATACTCAAGACCAATTGTAATACCATCTGAACGCTCAGGTTCAAGTTCAGAGTTACCAATAACTGAATAATTGAACTGAATATGATTCCAGTCAATAAATCGTTCCATAAATGATGGCGCTCGAAAACCCTTGCCCCAAGAAGTTCTGAATTTCCAATTCTCTTTATATCTATACATCAAACCAATACGTGGACTAATAACTGAACTATATTCACTATAATTATCCACTCTTAAACCAAAAATGGTGCTTAAATGGTTTTGAATATTAAAGTCATACTGACCAAATACACTGTGATTCATAATTTTCTGCTTACCAAAACTGACACGGTCACTTCTATAAAGAGCATTATAGATTTCTAATCCAGTACTCAGTACATTTGCACCAAACTTTCTATTCAATAATAATTCATATTCTACGTATTCTTCAGATGTAGTATCATCTTTTTCTAAATCACCCCAAGGTCTTACTTGAACATAATTACGTGAATAACTATTGGTGGTTATAGATTGTTCATAATTCCATTTTTTTTGGTTAATAGATCGATGGGACAAAGAAAAATTATTTCTTAAAATATCAGTATTAGTATTCATCAGTTTTGATTTACCTTTTTCATACTGACCATAAGTTTGGATATCAAAACTAATTTTATGGTTTTTATTTGGTTTCCAATCTATAGATCCACCAAAAGTTCGTTTATCAACCTTATCAATTTCAATAAGCTGAATAGACTTGTCGTTTTCAATAACATCAAAATCAGCATTGAACTTTATTCTTACATCTTTAAAAGGTTTAACTCCATTAATGCTAATATTTCTAGATCCATTATTAAAGCCATCATTCAAAATTTTATTTTCTGTATTATTATATCGAGTTGTAAGATTGATTAATTGCGAATTTTTTTCATCATCCGTAATAATATTAATTACTCCCGCCATCGCTTCACTTCCATATAGTGATGAATTTGGACCCTTAACAATTTCTACCTTTATTACTCGACTTGTTAATATTTGATCAAGAGCGACCCTATTATTAAATCTGCCTGTAATAGGTTGACCATCCATTAGGATTAAGATATACCTAGAATCCATTCCAAGAATATTTAAAACTGTGCCTCCCTCAACTGAAGTTTGCAAACTCACTCCTGAACGCTGTGATAATAAATCTGCAATATTTCTAGAACCTGAATTTTCTATATCATTTTTAGTTATTATTTCTGTAGCAATGGAAACGTTATCATGTAATTTTTTAGTTCGAGTTGCTGTAACTACTAATTCATTCATTGTAAGAAATTCTCGGGAAAGCATAAACTTTATTTCACTATCGACTTGTTTATCAATAATATTTTTTTTTGTTTTATAACCTATATGAGACACTTCCAGCGTTAATGGTAATTCAAATGGTCCAGATAGTGTAAACTTTCCATTTACATCTGTAGTTGTTCCCACATCACTATTAATTATTAGGACATTGACCTGCGATAGGCCTTTGCCAGTTTCAGCATTAATAACCACGCCTGAAATTTTAATAAAAGGGTTATTATTTTGATTTGCTGAAATTGAATTAATGATATTCAGAGTACAAACTAGTAATAGATTTTTATAGAAAAAAAATTCCCCCGATCAAATACTATATTTTACGTAGTTCCATAATTCCCAATGAATGTTGTTATGAACTCCTCCATCGTCTGCCTTGATATAGGTTTTTTTTCATTCCCTAGAAAAAACAAACCATGAAATAAACCACCAATCGCACGCATTAATAAATCTGAGCGCATTTGCGGAAATTCTTTTTTTGCTATGCCCTCTTCCAGTAGACCTTGAAATACTCCGTACATCTTATTTTGATAACCTTTCCATTCAGGTTGCCCCTCATTTAAACTACTAGGCATTTTTTGAGGAGCCGTAAATAAAAATTCAAATAAAACTTGGTTATTTCTTACTAGACTTCCAATAATATTGAGTGCATTTATAAATGTGTCTTTTGGTTGATCTTGATCATGAATGACTGGCTCAATTGATTCCCATATCATTTTCCAACCACGATTTAATATTTCAATAAAGATTTCTTCTTTAGAACTAAAGTAATAATATAAAGTTGCTTTGCCAAAATCAGCCTCTTTTGCAATTTCGTCCATTGTGGCTTTTTCAAGATCATTTGACTTAAAAACAGAAAGGGCTGCTTTGAGGATTTGCTCCTTACGAAATTCACGTTCTTTAGATTGTCTATCAGATACCATATTGAATATGTATTCTTTTTTTCGAATTACAAGTCGAAAATTAAACTATCTAGTTTTATATGCCAAATATTTTTTGATATATTTGCTTTATTTTAGTACTGATTCTTTAAAAATAATCAATGCCATTATATAATATGAAAGATACATAAGGACCCCGGATATAATGGTAAGATAAGCAAAATTTGGATGTATATATTGAATTGCAAAAAAGGATCCAAAAGTAACTAAGGTAGATATAAAAGGTTCAATCATCAAAATCAATGTCCACTTTTTTGGTAGTGTTTCCGTAAAAAACATTAGTGCACCTAACACAATAAAAATAATAGCAAAAGACATGACATGTGTGTGAGTCGTTAACAGTAATCCTTCTAATGATTTTGGATATTGTTCTGGTATTTGAAATTCAGGTGAAACCGGATCACCTGCATAATAGTTTTGGGTTCCTGTAGCAGAATAGTCCGTATTATAACCTACATAAATTAGACCAATTGTAACTCCGATTGATAAAACAATCACAAATACAGAAATCAATAATTTGACCTCTTTTGGAAAGTTTCGAATGTGTGAATATTCCATTATAAAAGCGATTTAATTTTCGGGAAAAGAAGGCTCAGTTTCATAATTCCTGCTGATATACTATAGACTGAAATGGTGGCCCCAGAAATACCGTCAATGTCATTTCCCACAACAAAGTGGGATGAAGCGTTTCTCCCTTTAAACTGATTCATCCATTTAGGACTGGAAATTTCTCCACCATAAGGTTCACGGTATTTAACAACATGCGAATTTAAGATACTTCCCTTCGAATCAAATATAACTAAAAAGGTGATTGGCATAGATTTTCCTTTAACATTATCTAAAAGTCCATACACCTTTTCGCCTTTCTTTATTTCAATGGTCCATACATATATAAAATCTTTAAAAAATCGTTGGCGCACTTTGGGCTCAATTTTGGCTTTCACCTCCTTATCCAATGATATTTTTTTCATAGAAAAAACAATGGAATCCCCATATTCGGTTCTTATAATTTTTTTCACATCCTCTTTAATACCACCGTGTAGCCCTGTGGCAATAAAACAAAAAACCAAAAATAAATTTGTTATGTTTTTGATAGCGACAATCCCCAAACGGCGGATAGATCGACCGCTTGAGGATTGTGTCATTACACGATTTGAAATATGATTAAAAATTATAGCCAACCCCTAAGTTCATATAGGTGGTTTTATCTTTTTCACTATCTGTATAGGTTTTAGTACCATAATCAAATTTGATTGCAATTTGATTAATGGGCTTATAGGTAAGTCCATATACCATTTTACTATAATGCTTGCTATCTTCTTCATCATGGCCCACGCCGGGATTAATATCCGTAATGCGAATCCAAGGATATAGTTTACCGTCAAGGTTTATCATTTTACCAATATCATATCCCAGATCCACATAAAATCCCGTTGACGATTTTACACTATGATCTGTATAGCTGATATTCCCCCACTCTGCCACCGCCATTATGCCTTTTTCATCATACTTGGCATGGAATTCCAAAAGGGAAACGCCAATCGGATTCAAACCATCTTCAGAACGAAGTGCTTTTGTCGTAGTATAGGAAGAACCGACCCGCAATCCAGAAATTCCCGTATAGGCTATCCGTCCATTATATACCATTTCTTCAGCATTGGCTTTATACCCTTTTTGACGGCCACCGCGTATTCCTTGGCTCCACTTGGATGCAATGCCATCGCCATTCAAGCCTTCATGCATCACCACTTTCCAGGAAAATTCACCCATTTGTGCATAGGCAGCTACCCCGTTTCCAAACCATGTGGTTGGAATAATATATTTGGAATAATCTGGCCGTTCTACCGATAGGAAAAGAGGTGGTTCATGAAAATCATTTATCAACCCTACAGATGGTAAAATGACTCCGGCTTGGAACCCATAATTATCCGAATGGTAATTAATATATGCTTGTTCCAATTCCAATTCACCATTACCGTCTTTTACGTAATTGTGTTCCAATTCAACTTCAGATTTAAAGGACCACTTTTCCGTCCAGTTATATCCATAATAAATAATAAATCGATGGAAATCCATTATTTTGGATGCATCTGCTTCACCCAATTTAGCCGAATTATAATGGAGTTCTCCATATCCACCCACCATAAATCCCGGCTCAAAGAACTCATTTTGAGCCATCACTAAATTGGTAATTACACTTAGGAGCATAATTCCCCCCGCCACTTTTTTATACATTTAATACCTTATATGTTTCGTTTATTATAAATAATGAGACTGAATCTCATTAGCGAATATAAATAAATTATAATAATTAATACAAATATATTTTAAATCATTATTAATTTATTCTTGTTAGAAAAACCACAGTTTTGTATTATAGACCGACCGGTCGGTTTAGTTTATGAATAAAACAAAGCAAGATATACGCAAAGATCAGATTTTAGACGCTGCCCTAACCGTCTTAGTACAAAACGGATATGAACGATCACGAATGGATGATGTGGTTCAGGAATCCCAATTGAGCAAGGGTGCTATTTATTGGTATTACAAATCCAAAAAAGAAATGTATCTTGATTTGATCAATTTTTGGGTACTTCGTTATAGTGTTACCCTGAATCATATTGTTGAAGAAGATGAACTCCCCTCTCAGCAACTGAAAAATCTATTTCAGTATTTTATTAATCAAAATGAATCGGATCCACAGCCGTTTGTAGCCCTGACAGAATTTTGGTCTATGGCTCAGAAGGATCCGGATTTCAGGAAAAAACTTCAAAAGGTATATACACATTTCTTAGAACTCATTGAAGAAATTATTGAACGAGGCGTCCAATCGGGAGAATTCAAAAAAGTGAATGGACGGATTACGGCCCTATCTATCATGGTCAATATTGAATCCATAAACTGGTTTACCATTTTTGAAGCCCATGGTGTATCCGTCACGGAATATATGGAAACAATTACCGACTTTATTCTCTCAGGACTTTTAAAAAAAACATGAGGAGATTTTGACATGACTAAACTCAAAACATCGTACAAAACTGGAGGTAGCTTTTTAGTGGAACCTTCCACAGAAGCCATTGTTTTTTCCCGTGAGGATTTTACGGAAGAACATCGTGACATATGGGGGATGGTAAAAGAATTTGATAAGGAACGGATCCTTTCTCAAAAAGAGGCGATTGAAAAATATGATAAGGACCTTTCCCTTTCCCTTATCAGGGAAATGGGCGAATTAGGTCTTCTCGGCATTGATATACCTGAAAAATACGGAGGTATGGAACTGGATAAAGTAACCTCAGCTATTGTTGCGGAAGCATTGACATTCAGTCCATCCTTTTCGGTAACCTGGTCCGTTCAAACAGGGATTGGTGTACTGCCTATCATCTGGTTTGGTACACCGGAGCAAAAAGAAAAGTATCTCCCAAAAATTGCCACAGGGGAAATGATTTGCGCTTATGGGTTGACTGAGCCTACCGCAGGCTCTGATGCCCTTGCGGGAAAAACTACGGCTGTTTTATCAGAAGACGGAAATCATTATATACTCAATGGGGAAAAAATATTCATTACCAATGGCGGCTGGGCAGATGTATTTGTTGTTTTCGCACAAGTAGATGGAACAAAGTTCAGTGCATTTATTGTGGACCGAAATACAGAAGGATTTTCCACGGGTGCTGAAGAAAAGAAAATGGGTATGAAAGGATCGTCAACAACTGCCCTCATTTTTCAGAATGCAAAAGTACCGGCTGAAAATCTTTTATATGAAGTTGGTAAAGGAGCCACCATTGCATTTAATGTTCTTAATATTGGCAGATTTAAATTGGGTGCTTCCAGTGTAGGCGGATCAAAGAATGCCATTGAAGCTGCATCTAAATATGCCAAGGAACGACGTGCATTCGGAGAACCCATTGCTAAATTTGATGCAATCATTAAAAAAATTGCAAACATGACTGTAAGAACTTTTTCTGCTGACAGCATGGTTTACCGGACCATTGGCCTGCTCCAAAATGAAATAGATCAATTGGATAGTTCCGATCCTGATTATTACATCAAATCTGGAGAAGCCATGGAACATTTTGCCATTGAAACGTCTATGGCGAAAGTGTATGGCAGCGAGACGAGCGACTTTGTTGTGAATGAAGGATTGCAAATTTTTGGCGGTTATGGATTCCTGGAAGAATACCATCTAGCTTCGGCTTACCGGGATGACCGGATTAATCAGATTTGGGAAGGGACCAATGAGATTAATCGTCAAATCATCACAGGATTTATGATGAAAAAAGCCTTGATGGAAGAGTTGCCCATCCGTGAAGCGGTCAGCAAGATAGATGCATTCATGTCCAATGGTAAACTTGGGAACAATGACGGGCCACTTGCTGCAGAATGTGAAACCATTGAAACGGGAAAACGATTGGCCCTATTTGTTTTTAATGAAGCGTTGAATACGTTTGGACAGGATTTGAAACACGAACAACAAATCACAGAAATGCTGGCCGATATCTTTATTGATTTATACACAGCAGAGAGCACCGTTGTACGTGCACAAAAAATAATGGATATAGGAAATCAGGATCGAACTGTTAGCAGCATCGCAAAAATATTTACTGCTGAAATGGTCTTGAGATTGTTGAATTTGTCACTTACAGCTTTGAATGGTATTTATAGGGGACAGACCACACCCATCGTGTTCGATCAAATGCGGAATTTTCAGGCAAAAATGCTCATGCCAACAGATATTGTTAATCTAAAACGTGAAGTCGCCCAAAGAATATTTAATCAAAAAGAATATCCATTTTAGGAGTTAACTATGAATACAAAATCAGTCATTATCGATGCTGTCAGATCACCAATTGGTGTAAAAAATGGTCAATTGGTTGGCATGCGACCCGATGATCTCACTGCCCAAGTCATTAAAGGACTATTGGCTCGAAATGAAAAAGTAAAACCGAAAGACATTGAAGATGTGGTGGTGGGATGCGCTTTCCCCGAAGGTCCACAAGGAATGATTATTGGCCGGTCAGCCGCTGTTCTTGCTGGTATTCCGAAAGAAGCAGGCGGAAAAGTAGTGAACCGTTTTTGCGGATCCGCCATGGATGGTCTCCACCAAATGAGCACCGCCATCGAATGCGGTGATATTGATGTAGGCATTGCGGCTGGAGTAGAAGATATGTTTTCTATTCCGCCGGGGGGGTTTGCGCCAGATTTTCATCCGGAACTGGCTGAACATGAATATTATATCGGGATGGGAGAAACAGCAGAAAATCTCGCTAACGACGGCAATATTTCGCGAGAAGATCAAGATGACTTTTCAATCAGTTCTCATGAGAAAGCCTTAAAGGCCTACACGGACGGAAATTTTGATAATGAATTAATTCCCATCGATGTATATGGTGAAACAACTGTCCAAAAAGATGAAGGCCCCCGGGAACCGAATGTAGAAAAAATCAAAAGCCTGAACCCCGCATTTATCGAAGGCGGTACCGTAACGGCCGCCAGTAGTAGCCCCTTTTCTATTGGCGCATCAGCAATTCTCATCACCAGTGCGGCATATGCAGATAAGCATGGTCTAACTGTCCGTGCCGAAATTGTCAGTCGTGCCATTGCCGGCGTAGACTGGACGCGTATGGGTGCCGGACCATTACCTGCCACAGAAAAAGCACTAAAAAAAGCCGGCTTAAGCATGGACGATATTGAAACAATCGAATTAAACGAAGCTTTTGCCGCCCAATCTTTATATGTGATCCGAGAAGGCGGCTGGGATATGGATAAAATAAATCTAAATGGCGGAGCGATTGCTTTGGGTCATCCATTGGGTTGCTCCGGCACCCGCATCATCGGCACCTTAATTAATGTGATGGAACAGCGGGATACCCACCTCGGTTTGGCAACCATGTGTATTGGCAGTGGTCAGGGAATTGCTACCATTATAAAGAGATAATGAGTTTGATGAAAATCAAAGAACCATTTAGTGCTATTTCCCATACCATAGGTGCTGTTTTAGCCATTCTGGCTTTGATCCTTTTGATCCAAGAATCGATTGATCCTATAAAACCTTGGCACATTGCAGCATTTTCAGTATTTGGGACAGGTATGTTTCTTCTATACACGGCTAGTGCAATTTATCATTGGCTCCCCGTTTCACCAAAAATTGTTAAAAAACTGCGAACGTTAGATCATGCCATGATTCATGTTCTCATTGCCGCAACATATACACCGGTATGCCTTATTCCTTTAAGGGGCGTATGGGGTTGGAGTTTGTTTGGCGTTATTTGGGGATTGACAATTTTTGGTATTCTGCTCAGAATTTTTTGGAAAAGCATACCTGATTGGTTTTCACTCACGTTCTATATTTTTATGGGTTGGCTGTCTATCATTGCTATTTGGCCAATGATTCAAACGCTGCAGGTTGGTGCATTGGTATGGATTTTTATAGGCGGGTTTTTCTATACAGTCGGCGCCATCATTCACGGGCTGAATAAGCCTAATCCGATACCAAAAATATTTGGTGCACACGAAATATTTCACGTATGTGTAATGCTGGGCAGTTTTGCCCACTTTATGTGCATGTACAATTACATCACACTATTTGACTAACGAAAGAGGATTTCATGTCACAATCAATAGAAAAAGTTGCTGTATTGGGTGCCGGAGTTATGGGGGCACAGATTGCAGGCCATTTTGCCAATGCAGGCATCCCTGCACTCCTGTTTGATATTAATCAGGAATTGGCACAAAAGGGAGCAGACGGCCTCACAAAGATGAAACCTGCTCCTCTTTATAAGCCAAAAAATGCAATTTTAGTTGAGGCGTGTAATTATGACGATCATCTGGAAAAACTAGGTGATGTTGATTTGGTCATAGAAGCAGTGGCGGAACGTCTTGATATTAAACATACCGTATATAACAACATTATACCACATCTAAAAGATTCGGTTATTATGACTTCAAATACATCTGGGATTCCTCTCGGTGATCTTATTACTGTTCTACCCGATCACCTGAAAAAACGATTCATGATTACACACTTTTTTAATCCCCCCAGATACATGCGGCTTTTAGAACTGGTGAAAGGTCTGAAAACCGATGATGCGGTATATAATATGATTTCTGAATTTGGTGAAGACATCCTTGGGAAGGGAATCGTACATGCTAAGGATACACCTAATTTTATTGGAAATCGAATTGGTGTATTTGGAATGGCGGTAACCATGAATACGGCTATAGAACAAGGACTTACTGTAGAAGAAGTAGATAAATTAACAGGTACCGTTGTCGGGCGGGCAAAAAGTGCCACCTTTCGAACGGCGGATATCGTGGGTTTAGATACGATGATCAATGTTCAAGGCACATCTTATGACAACCTTCCTGACGACGAAGAACGGGAAGAATTCAAAATTCCTGACTTTCTTAAACAATTGGTTGATAAGGGAAACCTTGGTGCTAAAACCAAAGCAGGATTTTATAAGAAAACAGACGATGGAATACTTTCATTAGATCTGAAAACAGGTGAATATGGTCCCCAAAAGAAAGTGCGATTTGACGGCTTCCGACTGGCAAAAGACAGGCAAAATCCAGGAGAGAAAATAAAGGCGATGGCCTATAGTGATGATAGGGGCGGAAAATTTTTCTGGGAAGTTTTATCCAGAACTTTGATCTATTCTGCCAATCGTATTCCTGAGATTAGTGACGATATTATCAATATTGATAATGCTATGAAATGGGGATATGGCTGGGAAGCAGGTCCATTTGAAGTGTGGGATAACATCGGTGTTCGTGAAGCCACGGCACGTATGGAAAATGATGGTAAAAAAGTCCCCAAATGGGTCAAGGATATGCTGGCATCCGGGCGAGAATCATTTTATGAAGCGAAAGACGGTTGTCTCACTTATTATGACGTATTATCAAATGCAGTGAAGACTGAATCTTGTGGAGAAAAATCTATCAATCTCAACCTTCATAAAACGAGTGGCCATGTTGTAAAAAGAAATTGGAGCGCCAGCCTGATTGATCTTGGTGATGGTGTCCTCAATGTAGAATTTCACTCTGTCTTGCAACCGGTATTAAACCCAATTGATGGTTCTGTGGGGATGACGATCCAGGAAGGAATGGATCTATTGGATGCGGGAAAATACAAGGCAATGGTTATTGGACATCAAGGTGCCAACTTTTGTGCCGGGGCTAATTTGGCCGGCATTTTACAAGTATGTGAAGATAAAGATTGGGACAAATTGGAAGATGCTGTAAAACAGCTTCAAGATTTAACACAGCGAATTCGTTTTTCAAAATCGCCGGTGATTGCCGCACCTCATCATCTCACTTTGGGTGGTGGATTTGAACTCATAGGTCCGGCTGCACATCGGGTGGCACTAGGTGAATTATACGTTGGGTTGGTGGAAGTGGGGGTGGGTTTGATCCCCGGTGCAGGCGGAAACCTACGTATGATACTTAACTTAATGGAAAACAGCGGTAAAGGGAGAATGAATGCTTTTCAAGTATCACAAAAAGCGTTTGAGACTATTGGGTTTGCCAAAGTGGCCACCAGTGCCGATGAGGCTAAGTTTGTCGGATACTTACTTAAAACAGATACGGTTGTTCTCAATAATGATCAGCGTATTTATGCTGCAAAGCAAAAAGCAATAGAGATTGCAGAAGGGTATGAACCTCCCCAATATCGAGAAGATCTAAAATTACCGGGAACAGGGGGTCGCACAGCCATGGCAATGGCAATCAAGGGATTCAAGGTCCAAGGTAAAATTTCTAACCATGATGAATTTATTGCTAAAAAATTGGCCTATGTTCTAACGGGAGGAGACAAAGCAGGCCTCACAAAGACAGTTGATGAACAATACTTGTTGGATATTGAACGGGAAGCTTTTGTTTCTTTAGCAGGGGAAAAATTAACCCAGGATCGCATCGGTTATATGCTGAAGAAAGGGAAACCGCTTAGAAATTAATTTCAATACTTAATGGTCATTAAAGGGGTAGAATAATTGTTTTACTCCTTTTCTGTTTTGTCCCCTCTGCTTTTTATCCTAATTTTTCTTTATACAAATGATAATTAAATGATCCAATCAAACGGCCAAACTTCCAGTCTTTTCAATTATTTTAAAATCGCTGCTATTTTTGCGATTCTCTATTTATTTCTTGTAAGCATTGGTATGATCGGCACAGGATTCAAAGGACTTGGTAGGGGCTTTGCTGAACAACTCATGAGTAGCAATGCAGCACCACTCATCGGATTATTTATCGGCATTCTCGCCACCAGTTTAATCCAGAGTTCTTCTACCACAACATCCATTGTGGTGGGCATGGTTGCTGCAGGAACATTTGGGGAAGACCCTATTGTCGCCGTAACAACGGCAATCCCTTATATCATGGGGGCGAATATCGGAACCAGCATTACGAACACAATCGTTTCCATGGGACATATCGTTAATAAAAATGAATTTCGACGCGCTTTTGAGGCTTCGATTGTCCATGATTTTTTTAATGTTTTATCCGTATTAATCCTATTCCCGCTTCAACTATATTTTGGAGTTATCAGCAAGACAGCCAACTGGATGGCCAGCCTCTTTTTGGGCGCAGGAACATTTACATTTAAAAGTCCAGTTAAAATGATGACAAAGCCAGCCGTTGATGCCATTAAAGATTTCTTCAAAATGCAGGATATAATCAACCATAACTGGTTGCTCATTTTCGCCGCATTAATCCTATTATTTATCTCTTTACGATATTTAACCGTTTTAATCCGTAGTCTCGTCATGGAAAGATTGGAATCTTTCTTTGATTCACACATTTTCAAAACATGGCTTCGGGCCATGGCTTTTGGCGCTTTTATCACCATCCTCGTTCAAAGCAGTTCGATTACCACCTCCCTGGTGGTCCCTTTGGCTGGTGCTGGCCTTCTTCAATTGAGGCAAATTTTCCCCTATACGCTTGGGGCAAATATTGGTACGACCATCACGGCCTTATTGGCCAGTTTGGTTGCAGGAACCCATGCGCCTCTAGCCGTGGCGTTTGGTCATTTAGCATTCAATTTTTATGGGATTCTTCTTATCTGGCCTATAGAAATAATTCGAAATATCCCGATTAAAATGTCGGAAAAGTTTGCGGCTGTAGCCGTGCGTAATCGGATGATACCGATGGTTTACATTCTTGTGGTTTTCTTCTTAATCCCCTTAACCCTAATTTTCATAGTGAGGTAACAAAATGGCAATAATAAAAGATATCATTACATTATGGAAAGCTGAAGATCTGCTTTCCCAAGCTTGGGATCGTTCTTTCGAAATGATGGAATTGTCCCGCGAAATATTTAATCAAGCGACAACATACCTTCGTAAGGGTGAAAATATCGATACGCTGAAGGCATTAAAAAAGCGTGATCGAGAAATCAACGCATTCCAACAGGAGGTCCGCCGAAAAGTATTAACCCATTATGCAGTAGAACAGAATACGACCGATATGGCCAATGGAATGATTCTCATTAACATGGTGATAGATATTGAACGAATAGGAGATTATTGTAAAAATATTCTTGATTTGGCAATCAATCACCCAAACCAAATTGTAGCTGAAGATATCAGTGACGATTTGGCATTAATTGAGAATGAAGTTAAAATTCGGTTTGACAAAACAATTGAAGCTATCCATACACAAGATGCTGATATTGCACTATCATTGATGGAAGGATATCGCGAACATATGACCGGTAAATCAGATGACATTGTTAATAATATTTTAAAGGGTAATACCGATTTTGGTTCAGCCTCGAAAACAGTAGCGGTTGCACTATATGCACGATATTTAAAACGAATTGGCGCTCATTTGAAAAACATCACCACAACCATAGTCAATCCATTCGACTCTATCGGATATAAAAATTAACTATAAAAATATTAATTTTGCTTCGAGTGAAGGTTTTAATTCCTTTTCATAAAACTTTCAGTGAAAACATTATCCTTTAAACCTTGATCATAATCTACTTTTAGGACTTTTAATTCTGTCCTATGGGCTTTATTTAAATTTTTCATAATCATTGTTGAAGCGGTCCAATATTCACCATTTTTTACGTGATCCGGTATATCCAATAATTTAAATAAAATTCCTTTATTATTGAAAAATTCCACACGTTTTAATAGAAAGTTCTGTTTATCCACCCATAAAATTCTGGCACTATAAGAAGCACCCTTTTCTTTCGGATTTGCTTTTACCTTATTACAATTCGAACCATGGATAATCCCTTCACCGATGAGTTTATAATCATCCGCATTTATATCCCGGCCTGATAAATCCTCATAACTAAAATCCGTCCCCATGAAACTCCGTCCTTTTTCTTTGGACCGAATGCGTTTTACTTTTCGCAGTGCAGGTAAATATAACCACTGGTCATCGGGTTTAAAGCCCACCTTATCCCAGGTGAGAAAGCCAGACCCTTTCACTTCTTTCGGTTGAGAAAATATTAATAGAGATTTCTTATCATATTGACCATCTTCGTATCGCTTCTCAAAACTGGTGAGTTCTCTTGATCTGCGCCGCTCCTTTCCACCCTTCAATGAAATTAAAGTCATTTTGAGTTGGGTTTGAATATCCATGGGGGTTTTTACTTGATCCAACTTTTCCATGATTTCACGTCCAGTAATCTGAGCATTCAAACCCCAAGGAAGTGAGAGGAAACAAAAGACAATGTTATTTTTCATTTTTCGATTCATTCTGGTTTTTTTAGAGGCTAAATATATATATGGGAGAGGGTAGAATACTGATTTAAAAATTATAAAACACGGCTGTTTTTAAGTGGGAAAAATCCTCCATTAATGAAAAAGCATTTTCTTCGTCATTTTTATCACCTATAAAATGGAGAAGACCCATTTCAAATTTCCAGTTAATCCATGGTGAATATCCTAGGGATGTGTTGATCATATATCCTGTTTCATCCAAGTTTACCATGGCTGTTCCTTTAATCTCCAAACGGTCATCCATAATAATGGTAGATGAATTAATGAGGATGGCCTTTTCTGCAAACAAGGCAAATGGCGTACCCATTCCCGCATGAAATTCACCCACAGGAAAATCAACCGATTCCCTGGAAAGGGAATGATACCAATCATATCTTTTTTTCATCACATTGCTACCAATGAATTGTGCGGAAATCATAATATCATCTTCAGTTGTGTATTCCACCTGAAGTACATATTGGCTATAGACTACTTCCTGTTGGAATTCGTATAAGTTATCAGAAATTTTAAATAAGTTTAATTTAAGTAACGGCGTCCTGGTCTGAAAAATGGCTCCTTCTCCCCTGACGGTAAAATCACCTGAGAAAGTTACAAAATCCAACCCCCAGACTGTGGTGGCTCGGTATCCTAATTGTGGGATAATTCTGCGTTGGCCACTCTTATCCATGGTCGGTGTAACGGTTAAAACACTCGGAGTGCGATCATTACCAGAAAAAATCGACAATCCAAAATCGCTTTCACCCACCGTTGTTTGAATTCGAATTCCAAATTCTAATTCATCATCCACCGGGTAATCAATCTTTGGTTCTTCGACAATGACGAGAGGAAAATCTTTTTCACCAAATGGCATTCTGTTGGTTTCGTATTTTGGAATAAATACCCCTTCAATCTGATAATTCCCAAAATATAATTTAGTAGCCATAGACATGGTACCTATTTTTTGTCCAGCTCCAGGTTGAAAGAGGTGGTAATAATCATAAGGATTCAAATTGTCTGTTGGATTATTGCCATCAGCAGCGCCCCAAGCATGAATTTGTTTCCCAATTTTCACTTCCCCCCAATCAGGATAATAGGCCAAATACACTTCCCGAAGATCATAGACTGATTCTGATTTATCATACCTATGTTTCACAGATGAAACTGTTTTAATATCTATAGCATCCATGGTGTAACCCACCTCCAGCGATAAGAGTCGAAAGGGCAGATTAATCTGAGATTGATCTGAAGTACGTGTCATCACCAATGGATTAATTTCGCCCGAGTAGTTGAATTGAGCATTCATAAATGATGATGATAATATTAATAATATAATTTTCATAATTTAGTTTGAATAGTGATTAGGCATGCCTAACCGCTACATCATTCAATTCCTAGGTAATCGCTTTAAATTCTTTTCTTGGAATAGATTTTCTTCAATTCCCATATCCACCTGGACATTTTCAAAGGCTACTTCCGTCGTTCGGTTCTTTTGTACATCTTCCACAAAAACCCGCTTCATAACGAAATACCCTTTCATTTCTTGGTGGGAAAATTCTTTCTTTTTCTTCAATGCACCACTTTTGTCATAAGATTCTTCTTTCACAGCCATGAGTGAATTTTTATCAATCCATGAAGTGTGTTTTGAATATGAAGATTTGGCTTCTTTTTTCGGTATTATTTCCAACACAAAATAATCCACCCCGTTGATGGTTTCATCATCCAAGCGTGTGAATTCACTTTTGTCCAGATCACGATTGGATAAATCTTCATAACTCAAATCGGAACCCATAAAGGAGTCTCCTTTTTTCTTTGAGGAAATGCGTCGAATCTTTTTAAATGCCGGAAGCCACATGCGCATTTCATCATCTTTATCACTATGCTCAATTTTAAGGAAGGCCACACCTTTATCATCTTTTGGTTCCAAAAACCAGATGATCTGTTTTTTATTCCCATCAATTGATTTTGACACCATAACATTGGTTCGTTTTTTGCCTTTATTATTGGTCAAAACCATTTTTATGGTATTAGACATATCTTTCGGCGATGGTTTTTCATCCACCATTTTTGCTATCTCAAAACCGGATTGACCAAATCCAAACGATGATAGGAAGCCAACTAATATTATTTTCTCCATCTTCAATTTCCCCGAATTAACCTGTTATATATTTTCTTATTTCTTCTCAGCAATTCCATAATACTTGCTAAAATAGTTAATGTCCCAACCGAAGTTGATATCATGGCGAATACCATTAATCCACCCATGTGCTGAACCGGTAAAAACTGTGAAAAAAGCAAGGAAGCAAAAGCCATGTTGGACAATGCATCCAACACAATGGGATAGCCCACCTCATCAATGACTTTCCGACTTAAAGTATCCGGATCTTTTACTGTTTTTACAGATCGTCTGTATTGAGAAATATAATGTATGGCAAAATCCACCCCCACCCCAATGATCACGGATGAAAGCACCGCCGTTACATGGTTCAGGTCAATATTAAATAGACCCATAAAGCCGAAATTTAAGATGACTGCAGAAGATAATGGGATCACTGCCAACAGGCCCCATCCGATCCGGCGAAAGAAGAATCCTGCTATCAATGATACGACAATGATTGAAGCAAAAATACTGCGGAAGGAGGATGAAATAACCATATCCACCATATCTCCCAAAACGGGCAGCATTCCCGTTGTTGTAATTTCCATCTCACCATTGATCTCTTGCTCGATGAATTTCTTCACCTCACCCACATAGATCTCCGCCGCCTGTGTGGACATATTTTCAGACATGACCGTAACCAACCCCACCGTGTAATCATAATTTACCAAGGCGCTGAAATCATCTGGATCACCGGACATAGCATACATTGTGAAGAGATTATTTACTTTATCTCTTTCATCGGGGATCGTTTCAAAGGCAGGATCATCATCCATTATAGTACGATGCATTTGTTTGATTATGTCGGCAATAGAAATAGAGATCGAAATTTTCGGATGCTCCTCCATATATTCCTGCAGACGAACCATCTTTTTTAATGTTTTGGGATTCTTCAAATCCCCCTCTATCCTGAATGTATAATCCATGGATCCCACCATTTCTTCATCCAGGAAGGATAAGCTTTTTGGGATAGCATGATCTTGGCTAAAAAACGACTTAATGTTCACCTCAACATTGAGATCACTCAATCCATAGGCGCCGATGAGGACGACAATCAATCCTGTGGTGAGTATCAACCTCGGCGCTTTCAAGATTTTCTTTCCAATTTTATCAACCACTCGTTCAAGAAATCCCGGCTGACTGATTGCTTTTGAGTCCATTTTCCAATTGGTTAACATAATTAGAGATGGCAAGAGTGTTGTAGATAATATCCAAGCCCACATGATACCAATGGCGATGGTATAGCCATAGCCGGCCATTACCTCGATAGGCGCAAAAAGCAGAGATAAAAATGCAGCTGAAGTGGTAATGCTGGTGAGAAAAATAGGCAACATTAGCGAATGCATACTCATTTCAATCGCTTTGCGTTTATCCTTTGTCTGGCGGAGTTTTTTAAAGAATTTTGTTAAAAAATGAACCCCATCCGAATTGGCAATCGTAAGCAAAATAATAGGCATGGATGTATTCATAATCGTAAAAACAAAATTATCAGATTTGGTGAAATTGTAGATCCAGCCCATGGCGCCCATCATAGAACCCAATGACAAAACAATTATAGCGACGACCATACCCACACCAACGAAACTTCTTAAACTCCATAATAAGATCAACACCATCCCCAGCAATCCAATACGGATGAGCACAACCATATCGACCCGGATTAAATCACCCACCAGTCCAGTCAAATAAGGCGGTCCGCCAAAATGGACTTCATATTCTTTTAAATGGGTATCTGCATAATCATGGAGCAGTTTCACTACGGCCTGGTCATTACTCTCCTCTTGGGGTTTGACCACAATATTAAAGAAATCACCATGTTTACCCAATACGCGTTTTCGAATATCGGGGTTTCCATCGAGGTAATTTTTAATCGAAACAATCTCACCACTATCCAAATCTCGGGATGGAACCAAATCATCCACTTCGAGAAAGTCGTCCACACTTTCCATTCGATTCATATTAGACAAGCTGATTACTTCTTCAATAAGAGGCGATGCTTCCACTACTTCTGTAAAATCCCATAATTCAGCCATGGCCTCCCGGTTATAAGCAGATGTCCCCCGCTCCCCGAAAGCCACAAATATCATTTCTGTATTGCCGAATTCATCTTTCACTTCTTCCCACACCCGCCTTGTTTCAATATTCTCTGGAATCATTTTCATCATATCATCTTCAATTTTGAAGAATTGAAGTCCTGACCCCATAAGGATTGAGATCAGTAATGTAATAATTGTCGTTCGCTTTGGGTGGTCCAGCGATTGGCTCATAAACCAATCTTTGATGCGTTTTTCACTCACTTTATATTTTATCCTTATAGTATCGATTAACAGCCTTCATCCCTTTTTCATTGAAGATGCCCCGGGCCACGATTTGGACGAATCCATGGATAGTGTCACTAATGGGTAAATCGTTTTTTAAAAAAAATTCCGGCTGAAATGTTGAATTAACAATATTGATATATACGATAGCTGCCGATTTCATATTGATGTCAATATGAGCCAATCCCTGATCCTGCGCATTTTTAAGTATTATATAAAAATATTCCTGGTGGCTCAATCTAAAGGACTCAACCTCTTTCCATATCTCAGGATAAAGTGACTTTAATTCCACCAACTTATGAACCGGTGTCCGCCCGGCAAATTTGCAAATTTTCTCCATGATTTTGATATATTGGAGGGCTGGATTGGGCTCTTCAGTCATTACCTTTTTAAAAACGCCATTAATTTGCCCAAAAACAAAATGCATTATGCTATGAATCAAATTCTTCTTAGTGGGAAAGAACTTATATATCGTCTTTTTACTCATAGCCAGGCGCTTGGAGAGGGCATCCACTGTGAAGGCGCGGACGCCCCCATCGGCAACGGATTCGAAACCTTCGCTTAGTATTTGATTAATCTGGGGTTCTTGTTTCATAGATAATAGAAACGATATTCGTATATTTCGTTTCCGATTTTAAAATATCTTTCCCATTTAAGCCAAACCCTTTTTTATGAATTATGATAATAAAACCCATAACTTCGACGGTACAAAATGGAAAAATCATTTAAATCTCCAGTAGTCATCCTCGCAAACGGCTCATTCCCAACTCACCCTATTCCACTCGAAATTTTGACAGATGCTGGCACAGTAATCTGCACCGATGGTTCCGCAAATACATTGGATAGACTTAACCTCATTCCCCATGTAATCATAGGCGACCTGGATTCCATTGACCCCAATAATGAGTTTCATGGATTGGAAATCCACGACCAAAACCAGGAAAACACAGACCTTGAAAAAGCACTGGATTGGGTGGCCATGAATGGGATTAAAAATGTAACACTCCTTGGTGCCACTGAACTTCGTGAAGATATGACAGTGGCCAATCATTATATCCTTTTTGACTTTTTTGAAAAATTGAATATCGAAATGGTTACTGACTATTTCACCGTCACCAGCCACCGTGGTCAAAGGTCATTTGATTCATTCCCCGGTGAATTGGTTTCATTATTCCCTCAGCGATTCGGTACTGTGGTTTCAACCACTGCCCTCAATTACCCTTTAAATGAAACTGTATTGGATCCCTCAGCGCGAGGGATTTCCAATCAATCTATTGGCGCTACCTTTTCAGTAGTTGCATCCGATCCAATCCTCGTTTTTCGTGGTCACCCCAAAAACTAAATAATGCACTGGCTCGACCTTTCTGTCCTGATTATTTATGTAGGTTTACTCATTGGTTTCGGTTTTTACCGAACTAAACAATCAGGTAAAGATCCGGAGGAATTTCTGCTTGCCGGGCGAAAACTCAGTCTGCCGGGTTTTGTAGTCACATTAGTCGCCACATGGTATGGCGGGATTCTTGGGATCGGCGAAAACACCTATTCTTATGGTATTCAAACCTGGTTTATTTTTGGTTTACCCTATTATATATTCGCAATTCTTTTCGCTTTTCTAATTGCGGGCCGAATCAACGAAACCAAGTTCATTTCAATTCCGGATCAATTTCATGGGCGCTTCGGGAAAACGGCCGGCGTTGTTAGTGCATTATACATTTTATTCTTAGCCAGTCCCGCTCCCTATATTCTCAGTATTGGCATTCTGCTTCAGTTCACCACAGGATTATCCTTTGGACTTTCTTTACTCATGTCCACCGGATTGAGTCTCAGCTACATCTGGATAGGCGGATTTAAAGCGGTGGTTCGAACCGATGGATTGCAATTTGGATTTATGTTTGTGGGGTTTCTACTTCTGCTCATTTTTTCAATGAAATCTAGCGGCCCCTTATCAGAACTAGTATTGCCGGTATCCCATTTAAATATAACCGGCGGTGCGTCTATTCAATACATTGTTGTTTGGTTTTTTATTGCTTTGTGGACTTTCGTCGATCCGGGATTTTACCAGCGGTGTGCTGCCGCCAAATCACCTCAGACTGCCAAAAAAGGTATATTAATTTCCATTGGATTCTGGTTCATTTTTGATATGCTAACCTTGTCCACTGGCCTCTACGCCAAAGCACTCCTAACGGCAGGAGACCCACTATTCGCCTATCCCCGTTTAGGCGCCATGGTTTTACCACCACTGGCGTATGGTATATTTATCACCGGGTTACTGGCCACCATCATGTCCACCATTGATTCTTTAGGGCTCATTAGCGCCATTACGTTTGGCAGGGATATTTTATGGCGGATCCAATCACCCACATCTACAGATAAACTAAAATGGAATAATGAATCAACCATATTTGTACGTAAAGGGTTGATCATTACCGCTTTTATTGCATTGATCTTAGCATTTTCCATTCCATCGGTCGTAAAACTCTGGTATGGGCTCGGTTCCATTTTAGTTCCGGGATTGGTCCTTCCATTTTTAATATCCTTTAAAAATAACAGGCCAAAAGAGAATATTTTATTAATGATGGTGTCCCCAGTTTTGGTGAGTATTTTTTGGATACTCCTGGGTAAATTACTGAATGGGTATCCCTTTGGACTCGAACCATTTTATCCTGGTATCCTAACATCTGTACTCGTTTATGTAATTAAGGTAAAGAATTGAAAAACACCTTTTACAATACACTCCGCCCCCGCATCATTCGGGGCCCCCATCTCTACAGAGGGGACTATATAGGGGCTGGATCAATTTTAATTAAGAGAAAATAATGGCAAAAGAAATTGAACGAAAATTTTTAATGGACCTCACCCATTGGCCCCGAGATACTGAAGGGACCCCTTACCGTCAGGGATATTTATCGGTTACCGAAAAAGGAATTGTCCGGGTTCGAATCAAAGGAGATATTGCAACATTGACCGTAAAATCCAGTGGTACTGGTTTATCCCGGGATGAGTTTGAATATGAAATTCCTATAGATGATGCAGAAGCACTTATCAACCTATGTCAGAATGATATAATTGAAAAAACGCGCTACAAAATCATGGCGAAAGGAAAACTGTGGGATGTAGATGAATTCCATGGAGAAAATAGCGGACTTTGGTTAGCCGAGGTGGAATTAGAATCAGAGGACGAATCGGTCACTTTACCAAAATGGGCTATTCAGGAAGTCACTGGCGATGAAAAATATTATAATGCTTTTTTATCAAAACATCCGTTTTTAACCTGGTATAATGAATAAACTTTTATTTTTTCTCCTGCCTATCTTTCTGCTTTCACAGGAAGATGGTTGGCAACAAATTCACAATTCACGTGAATACTCTATAAGCGGGGTCGCCGCTTTTAAAGATGGCTATCTTGTCGTCCATGATAATAAAAAGAAAAACCAGCCTCGTGTCAGTTACCTTGATGATGAATTAGTGATTACACAACTGATTTGGCCCGAACCTGAATTACCTTATGACCTGGAAGCGGCTGTTACTTTCCCTAAGAAACAAAACCGATTCATCCTTATGGAAAGTACGGGAAAATGTTATGAAGTATCGGTTGATCAGAATGATTTCCGTATGGATGTCCTTCACACTTTCACCTTACCCAGTTTAAAATCAAAAATGAATTTAGAGGGGCTTACCATTTTCCCTTCAGGCCAAGGACTCGTTTTTATTTACGGCGATCGGGGTTCAGACACACGGATATCAACCTTGTTCACGGCCTTTTTCAACCCAAAGAATAAATCATTTTATGAATTGAATCAATTTGTGTTTGATTTACCCAAACCCAAAAAGTATAAAAGGAATATTGCCGACCTCACACTTAAACTCGATGGCAGCTTGTGGTCTGCCGCAACTTCTGATCCCGGAGACGAGGGTCCTTTTTCAACTTTTATTTATGAATTAGGACAATTCAACCATTCGGGGACTTTTATTCCAACACACCCCAATTTACTGAAACCCATTATGACCTTCGACGGCCAAAAAGTAGAAGCCATGATGTTTCAAAAGGAAGCATTGGTTTTGATGACAGATAACGAAAATCTTGGTGCTTCCCTTAAATTCATTGATTAACAATGACGCATAAAATCATATTATATCTTTTCTTTGCATCTGCCCTTTTTGGGCAATTCAACCACCAAGATAAATTAGTTATTAAACGAAAATTGGGGCAATCCACTATTACATTTGATTTTGATGGTCGTACAAATGAAACAGGGGTTTTTCATAAACACCTGGACATAGGCATCCATTATTCTTTTAAACCAACATGGGCCGTTGGCTTCAAATACAGGGCCCAATATCGAACAAAAGAAAATGTATGGCATTTGGAAAAACGTCCTCAGGTAGAACTTATCAAATCATTAGAAAGGTCCCATGTAAATTGGCAATTACGTACACGCATGGACTACCGCATCCGTGAGGGAAAAAATGATGAAATGCGTAACCGCAGCCGATTCCAGTTAAAGGCCTCGAACCCAATATCCCGATTTAAGGTAACGCCCTTTATCAATAATGAATTCTTTTTCGCACCCAAAACCTGGAACTATTATATTAATTGGACGGCTATTGGTTTTGATTTACCAAAAACTAAAATTGGAAAACCGACTATTTTTTATAAATACGTTCAATCTCTAAACGAGGGTAAATGGACACCTACCTACACTTTTGTATTTAAGCTAACCATCTGAAATATGAAAATATTGATCTCAAAACTACCTAAAAATGCCTGGTGGGGTCATGGGACTCCTATATATGAAAATAACCCTGCCATGAAAGAAGGTGTGGTCCCAAATCAGGCAATAGTCGCAGTTGAAATGTTTATGTTGTCTAAGTTATTCAACCGGCTACCTATTGATGTGGTAGAAATTGACTTCCCTTATTTTCTCGATCAGCAAAATACAAAAGAACGGCAGCATGATTTTGTGTTTGTGCGCGATTTGTTTGTGAGTAATCAAAATGGAACATGCATCATATCAAAGTTTAAAGAAAAAGCGCGCCAGGTTGAGGCCGACATTATGCAGATAATGCTTGATTCAATGGGATATAAGACTATTCGCATCCCCAGCAAATCTACGGCTACGGCTGAAGGCGGTGAATTTTATTATTGTCCTCAGGATGGCGTCTTGTTTTCCGGTGCCTGTCGAAATAATGTAAAAGGTGCCGAATGGGTGGCTCAAGAATTAAATGTGGATGAGTTAGTCCTTATGAAGTCTAATGCCTTTCATATTGATACACTCTTTACCCCGGTCATTAATTTAGAAAATACATTGGTGGCAGTTATTGCCTGTACCAGTTTGATGGAGAAAGATTCTGTTGAAAACTTGAAATTATTCGCAAAACGAAAAGACATTGAACTTGTAGAAGTCCCTCCAGAAGACGCAATTGGGACTGAAAATGAACTGGGGGAATTTGCGGTGAATTGTGAACCGATTCCCGGTTATCTCATTGGTCCAACCCGTTTTCGATCCAATAAGGTAGCACCCCTATTGAAAGAATTGGGTGTTATGCATATTACCGTTCCCACAACTCAGTTTCGCCTCAGCGGCGGCGCCATCCACTGTTTAACTAACGAATTATAATATATCAATTGTAGAATTGAGGTAAGTCTCAACCCTATTGATTTTATTCCATATCTTCTGAATATTTTCCCTGAGTTGCCATACTATTTAATTCTGCACGCTTCATAAAGGCCTCTTGGGCTGCGGACACATTCTCATCCTTCCCTCCCCAGGCCTTGAGCGCTGGCTGCTGCAGGGCACGTCCATAGGAAAAAGACAAATTCCATGGTTTATTATCTCCCAATATTTGATTCATTTTATTCAAGTGTGCCGTGGCATCTTCATCACTTTGACCTCCAGATAAAAATGCAATACCTCCGACCGCAACTGGAACTGTTCGTGCGAAACATTCAAGGGTAGCACTCGCCACTTCTTCCACACTGGCCCGGTTGTCCCCATTATATCCTGAAAGAACCATATTGGGTTTTAATACCATTCCTCCATAATTCACACCTTGGGAATAAAGTTCAAAGAAAACAGTGTGAAGCACTTCTTCCGTCACTACAAAACTATCATCAATGTCATGAGTGCCATTCATGAGAATCTCCGGTTCAACGATGGGAACAATATCATTCGCCTGACATAGTGCTGCATATCGGGCCAATGCATGGGCATTGGTACTGATACAATAACCGCTGGGGTTATCCTCTGTAATATTAATCACCGCGCGCCATTTGGCAAACCGCGCGCCCATTTTTCTATATTCTTTTAATCGTTCATCTAAACCATCTAAACCATAGGTGATTTTTTCACCCTCACTGCTTGATAGATCATACGCGCCTGCATCTACTTTAATCCCAGGGATGACACCCTTCGCTGCTAAATACTCAGGATAAGGTGTTCCCTCCACCAAGGATGATTGCCGCAATGTTTCATCATACATGATAACGCCACTGATATAGTTTTCCATTCCATCCGCGCTGAACAAAAGGTCACGATAAGCATTTCGGGATTCAAAGGTGCTTTTTGTATCAATTTGGGATAGGCGACTTCCAATGGTGCCTGTACTTTCATCCGCTGCAAGAATACCTTTTCCCGAAGCAACCATTGCTCCTGCAACTTCTTCGAGGTTATTCAAATTTAAACTCATAATTTTAATCCTCTTTTTTTAATTCATTTAGACTGACCCATCTCGGCCAGTAATTCATTAAACCATCGTTGGTCTACATTAAAAGGTTTACCTCCTTTTATTCTCTTAAAGTCTATTAATCCTAATTCACCATTCTTTTCTTCATCCATTCCCACCACACCGCATTGACCATCCAACGCCAGTTTTGGGCCTAGCTTCCCGGATGCTTTTATTAACTCTAAATCTTGTTTATTCGGAGCTGCACTACGACTAAAATATCCGCTTTTTTGAACTAGCGTTTTATCTGCTTCCAATTGATCCGTAAACTGTTTGGCAAACCACTGCCCCGGATTTAAGGTATCTAGTGCCACATGGCCGAATGCATCCCGTTCGACAGTTTCACCGGCCGCATCCATCTCTTTAATGATGATATCCGTACCAGCACCTTCACTGAGAAAAATATTGACTGAATCTTTTTCATCCATCATTTTTTTTAAACGATTGCATTCAGCATCAAAATCAATATCCATTTCAGGAATGTACACCGCATCCACATCCCATCGCTGTTGATCGATCAATAGTTCAGGTAAAAAATTGCGCTTTTTTATTCGATCATGGTATTCTTTTGCTGTATAAGCCGTGAGCCATCCGCAGTGCCGTCCCATGACTTCATGAATAATGAGTTGCCGGGAACTGGTCGTGTTTTCATTGGCTATATTTTCGAAAAAGATTGCACCCTGTTCTGCTGCCGTCCAGGCGCCTAAAGTCTGTGTAATGGGATAAACATCATTGTCCACTGTCTTGGGGAGGCCCACCACAGTAAGATTATAATTATTTTCTTTGAGGTAAAATGAAAGTTGAGCTGCCATAGTATTGGTATCATCCCCACCAATCGTATGCAAAATATTAATACCATCTTTCATCAGTTGATTCGCAGCAACCTTTAGTGGATCTTCCCCTTTTTTAATATATCCCCGTTTTATGCAGTTTTCGGCATTCGTTAGTTTGACGCGGCTGTTACCGATAGGGCTTCCGCCAAACTCATATAGAATATCCGTTTTTTCACGAATAGATGCAGGGATTTCAATTTTATTTCCTAGCAATAAACCGCGGTATCCATGGAGGTACCCCAGAAGTTCGGCTTCCGGAGCCAGATCATTATACGACTCAATTAATGCGCCAATAGAAGCGGATAGGCAAGGTGCAATACCACCTGCGGTTAAAAATGCAATCTTCATGAAATTCCTAGATTAAATAGGTATGAAAATTAAGATTAAGATAATTTTAAAAACAGATCAATTAATGCCTTATTTATTATGTTTATTTGTTTCCTTGTAAACAAAGAGGTAGTCATCTTATTATATGTCATATCATTTTATTCAATGTGCTATAACTAGGAGGTTTTTATGCATAAGAGAAAGCGGTTCGTCCAATTAGCGATTTTTCTATTGGCGGGGTTTACATTTGTAGGAGCCAAAGAAAGATTTAGCGAGGATTTATTTAAAGCATTAAAATATCGAAACATCGGTCCATTTCGTGGTGGCCGATCAGCCGCAGCGGCGGGCGTTCCCGGTAACAAATTTTTAGCCCTTTTTGGTGGCACAGGCGGGGGTGTTTGGCAAACCAAAAATGGTGGCCAATCCTGGAAAAATCTTTCCGACGAATTTTTTGGCGGTTCTATTGGAGCAGTTGCCATCAGTGAATGGGATCCCAATGTAATCTATGTTGGTGGTGGTGAGGTTACGGTTAGGGGAAATGTTTCCCATGGAAATGGTGTATGGAAATCCACAGACGCTGGCAAAACGTGGAAACACATGGGTCTAAAAGACTCCAGGCGGATTCCAAGAATTCGTATTCATCCACGTAATCCGGACTTGGTCTATGCCGCTGCACTGGGTCACTTGTTCGGCCCCAACGAAGAGCGGGGTGTTTTTCGCAGTAAAGACGGTGGTGAAACTTGGGAAAAAATTCTTTATGTGAATGATGAAGTTGGAGCCTGTGACCTCACACTCGACCCCAACAATCCCCGTATTATTTATGCGTCAACCTGGCGGATCAAACGAACGCCATACAGTCTCGAAAGCGGTGGCGAAGGCTCCGGACTTTGGAAGTCCACCGACGGCGGCGATACATGGAATGAAATCACCCAAAATAAAGGACTACCGGAAGGCATTGTGGGTATTATTGGTGTTACCGTTTCGCCATTGAATTCTGATCGGGTATGGGCATTGATCGAAAACCGAAAGGGTGGATTATTCCGTTCTGAAGATGGCGGCGAAACCTGGAAGAAAACCAGTTCTGATAATAATCTTCGCCAACGAGCATGGTACTATACGCGGGTTTATGCAGATACAGAAAATGAAGATATTGTTTATGTCCTGAATGTCTCATTCTGGCGCTCCAAAGATGGTGGTAAAACATTCAATAGAATTCGTACCCCCCACGGGGATCACCATGACCTATGGATTGACCCCCAAGATGCGAAACATCTCATTATTGCTGACGATGGTGGCGGACAAGTTTCCTTTGACGCCGGTGAAACTTGGAGTACCTATCATAACCAACCCACAGCCCAATTCTACCGTGTGGATGTAGACAATCAATTCCCCTATCGCATCTATGCCGGGCAGCAGGATAACAGTACTGTATCCATTCCATCCCGCACATCGGGGGGCAGTATAACAGAAGATGATTGGTATGCAGTTGGGGGTGGTGAAAGCGCCCATGTGGCACCCCATCCTGAAAACCCAAACATTGTTTATGCCGGGAGTTACAGCGGATTTCTGACACGCTATGACCATATTACCAAAGAGCGGCGCAACATTACTGTTTGGCCGGATAATCCAATGGGCCATGGCGTTAAAGATCTGAAATACCGCTTCCAGTGGAACTTTCCCATCGAGTTTGACCCCCACGATCCGAACACCCTTTATGTGGGCTCGCAACACCTCCATAAATCCACGGATGAAGGCCAGACATGGGAAGTGATTAGTCCTGACCTCTCAACAAATACTGTAAAAATGCAGGATGAATCGGGTGGTCCCATCACCAAGGATGACACGGGCGTGGAATATTATTGCACGGTTTTTGTCATTACGCCATCACCACAAGAAAAAGGTGTGATTTGGATCGGCACCGATGATGGGCGCGTTCATATTACCAAAAATGGCGGCCAATCCTGGACGGACATTACACCGAAAAATATGCCCGAATGGGGTATGGTGAATTCCATTGATCAATCGGCTCATGACCCCGCCACGGCCTACATGGCTGTGACACGCTATAAGTCCGATGATTTTAAACCTTATCTTTTCAAAACGAACAACTATGGCAAATCGTGGAAAATGATATCTAAGGGAATTCCCGATGATGCATTCACTCGTGTGGTACGGGAAGATCCCGAACGAAAAGGACTCCTTTACGCCGGAACAGAAACAGGGATGTACATCTCCTTTGATGATGGAAAAAATTGGCAGTCGTTCCAGTTGAATCTCCCTATCGTTCCTATTACTGATCTTGCCGTTAAGGAGAATGATCTAGTTGTGGGTACACAGGGACGGTCATTCTGGATTTTGGATGATTTGACACCCCTCCACCAATTATCGGATAAAATTGCAAAATCTTCCTCTCACCTTTATGAGCCAAGAATCACCTTCCGTATGAGTGGTGGCAGCCGTTGGGGTGGATCATCATCCGCCGGGGAAAATCCGCCTAATGGGGTTATGACCTTCTATTATTTAAAAGATGAAATTGCCAAGAATGATACCATCACTTTGGAATACATGGAAATAAACGGTGAAGTGATTAAAATATTTTCAAATATAAAAGATAAAGAGAAAAAAGCACCAACTGTAGATGCGAAAAAAGGGATGAACCGTTTTGTCTGGGATACTCGTTATCCCGATGCGAAAAAGGTGCCCGGTGCTGTTATGTGGGGCGGTTCTCACATGGGACCCAAAGCGGTCCCCGGTGAATATAAAGTGCGCATGACCGTTAATGGAAAATCACAGACACATTCTTTTGTTATTGAAAAAGACCCACGCATTAAAACAACACAGGCGGACTTTGAAGCACAATTCGATTTGCTTATGGATATCCGCGATCGCACTTCGGAAATCAATGAAAAAGTCCTGACGATCCGTAGTATCAAAAAGCAGGTCAATACATTAACGGGATTAATGAAAGATTCCGGGTTTAAAAAGAATGAAATCAAAGATGCGGGCAAAGCGTTGACAAAATCACTGACGGAAATTGAAGAATCTTTAATCCAGGTTAAATCCAAAAGCGGGCAGGATCCATTGAACTACCCCATCAAACTGGATAATAAAATTGCTTCTCTGGTTTGGGTAGTCTCCGGTGTGGATGCACGACCCACGGCACAATCATATGGTGTCCTGGATGATTTGGTTTCACAGTCCCAAGTCCATTACAAAAAATTGGACAAGGTGCTAACGGATGATCTTTTCAAATTCAATAATATGGTGAGCGATGCTGGTGTTCCGGCGGTAATGATTGTTCCATCAGAAATGAGTGTAGAACGATAAAACTTTACTCAGCTAATAAAAAAAGCCCCGTTAATCCGGGGCTTTTTTTATAAATTCTATCTAATAATTCTTTAATGAAAAAGATATGAATACTATTCTTTGGGAACCAAGTAAAGATCAAATCAATTCCTCTCAATTAGAGGCCTTTCGATTAAAGGTAAATAACAGATTTAATTTAAATATAAAGAATTACTCTGAACTCCATTCCTGGTCTATTTCAAATATTAGTGATTTTTGGAAAGCGATTTGGGGATATATGGCGATTGAGTTTTCATCTGATTATATCCAAGTGGTGGATGACAAAACCAAAATGCCCGGAGCCAAATGGTTTGAAGGTGCCCGGTTTAATTTTGCAGAAAATTTATTGAGAGTTCGTTCCCATAAGCCCGGCATCCATTTTAAAGGGGAAGGCCAACCCGTACGAACAGTAACCTATAATGAATTATTTGCTGCTGTTGAAAAACTCGCATCTGCTTTAAGAAAAATGGGTGTGCAAAAAGGCGATCGTGTGGCTGGGTTTATGCCCAATATGCCCGAAACCATTATCGCCATGCTGGCGACCACTTCCATCGGTGCCATTTGGTCCTCCTCCTCTCCTGATTTTGGCATTAAAGGTGTTTTGGATAGATTTACCCAAATCGAGCCGAAAGTCCTCTTCGCCGCCAATGGCTACTTTTATAACGGAAAAGAATTCGACTCTCTGGAAAAACTGAACAGCATTTTGAATCAACTGCCATCGGTAAAACAAGTTGTAATTACGCCCTACACAGAATCAAATCCTGATATTTCATCAGTAAAAAATGGCATTTTGTGGAATGACTTTCTCCATGATAATCCTGAAAAACTCGAATTTGAACAACTCCCATTCGACCATCCACTATATATTATGTATTCCAGCGGCACCACGGGATTGCCAAAATCCATCGTTCATGGCGCCGGCGGTACATTGATTCAACATTTGAAAGAATTGCGCCTCCATGGAAATATCGCCATGGATGATACAGTGTTTTATTTCACCACTTGTGGATGGATGATGTGGAATTGGCTCGTGAGCAATTTGGCCATCGGCGCCACCATTGTCCTGTATGACGGCTCCCCTTTTCATCCCAACCCCAACGCCATGTGGGATATGGTGGATGAACTGGGCATCACCCATTTTGGCACATCAGCTAAGTTTATCGATGCCTGTCGACAAGAAGGCCTTTCGCTCAAGGATACCCATTCTCTCGCATCAGTAAAAACCGTTTTTTCCACAGGATCCCCATTAGTCGAAGAAAGTTTTGATTATGTGTATGACCACATTAAATCGGATGTTCAGCTTTCATCCATTTCAGGCGGGACGGATATTATTTCATGTTTTGCCGGGGGAAATCCAACTCTTCCGGTACATCGCGGTGAATTGCAGTGCATCGGCCTTGGCATGGATGTAGCCGCTTTCGATGATAAAGGAAATGCGTTAAAAAATGAAAAAGGTGAATTGGTTTGCCGAAAAGCATTTCCATCCATGCCTATTTATTTTTGGAATGATGCCGATGGACAAAAATATCACAATGCCTATTTTGATAAATTCCCAAGCATTTGGCACCATGGTGATTTTATAGAAGTAAATGAACATGGAGGCATTACCATTTTTGGCAGAAGCGATGCGACCTTAAATCCCGGTGGTGTCCGAATTGGAACGGCAGAAATCTATCGTGTGGTGGACGCATTTGAAGAGATATCGGATAGTTTGGTGGTAGGCCAATCCATCAATGGTGATGAACGAGCCATCCTGTTTGTTATGTTGAATGAAGGATCAATGTTGAATGAAGAATTAATTTCTACAATCAAAAAGTCCATCCGCTCCAATTGCACACCAAGACATGTGCCGGCCATTATTTTGCAGACAAAAGATATTCCCTACACCATTAACGGGAAAAAAGTTGAAATTGCTGTGAAGAAGATCATCCATGGAGAAGAGGTGACAAATCAAGATGCGTTGGCAAACCCCGAATCGTTGGAATTGTATAAAAATATGATTGAATTACAGTAGAGACTCCTCAAAATACGTCCTCACATATACATATAATGGATACATTCAGCCATGCCCTTTGGGGAAAAGGATTATTTGGATATCGCGGCCATCGTTGGATGGCCCTCTTTTTTGGCGCCATGCCGGACCTATTCTCATTTGGCATACTTATTATCATTCGAATCCTATCGGGAGAATTTCAACTTGGAAGTCCACCACCATCTGAGACGATTCCATGGTGGGTATATATCAATTATGATATTTCACACAGTTTTGTAAGTGCTCTTTTATGTATTGGTATTGTTTATAGATATAGAAAGGATTTGGCTTTTGCCATGCTCAGTTGGCCGTTTCACATTTTATTGGACTTTCCATTTCACTCGAAGGCTTTCTTCCCCACTAAACTGCTATGGCCCATTACAGATTTTTCATTCGATGGCGTTCCATGGTCCCGCCCGGAAATATGGTTCCCGAATTTGGCAGGTATTATAATTTTGTTTATTTACAGGAAATATAAATAATAGAGACATGGCATGGCTAACCCACATTTAGAACATATCTGATATTTAATGATATTGGAGAAAGCAAAGCCTCCACAATGCTACTATCAGAATTTCGGCTTTAATATTTTCCAAACACCAATAGTTAAAACAGGGATAACAAATATAATCCAGTAAGCCCAAGTCAATCCACCATACCCCTTGGCAATCAGTCCCACAAGACCGACTGCATTGGCAATAAATATTGAAATAATTAAAAGTCCTATTCCGATGGCAGATCGCCATTGGTTTGATAATGCCGTGTAGACAGATGCTATTCTTTCATTAAACCCATGAATTAAACCAACCCCAGTTTCAATAAAAGTTCCAAAGAGAACAATCTGAAAAATGAGTTTAAACCAGTCCCAACCAATTTTATCTAATACAGCATTTACAGGGACAGATGCATTTAATACATTTGGATATTGGCTCAGCATGGCAAAAAACATAAATACAGCCGGAATCATACCAATGGCACCAGCTACCAGCCCAGATATGATTGCTTCTTTGCGGGTTTCAATATGACGGACACAAAATAGAATGGCGGGGACCAGACCGATATTATAAGCGGCATATTTAATACCGCCCATTGTCCAACTAATATCAGATGGTTGCTGATTAAAACTGGATCCAATGGCATCTCCATAAAGGAAATACACGACCAAAAACATTATGGCAAAAACACCGTATAAAATAATGGACCAAAAGGAGAGTAATTTTTCAATCAATGTGGTTCCAAAGAAAACAATCAGGCCTACCAAGGTCATCATAAGGATAATGCCCATCAAATTTGAAATACCAAACATTTCATGGATGATTTCCCCGGAGGCCGATCCCATAACGGACACAACCAATATTAATCCAACCAGATAAAGTACTTCATAACTAATCCAGGCTTTCCCTAATAACCCATGGATGAAAGATCGATATTCATAATGTCTTTCTCTCCGAGCTAATTCAAAACAAATGGCCAGTACAATACTCCATATAATTGTGGCAACACCCATATTAACTAAACCCGCCACAGGGCCAGCGGTCAGAAAGAATTCAACCAATTCCCGGCCGGTACCATATCCACCACCAATAATCAGAGATTGAAAAATAAAGCCGGGGAGTAAATATTTTTGAAAAAATGTACTATTCATTTGAATATTTCTCTTATGATATCTAATATGGCGCCACATCCATCAATCAAAGGGTCAATACAAGGTAGACCCGTTTCCATTTGCAAGTTATTGAGGTACTTTTCACGTTTATCTGTGGGCAAACCGGAAGTATTAATACTGATGCCAACACAAGAAATGCCAGGATTGGTACGCTGTCCAAGTTGGTTGTACATATCTATACATTCCCCGATGGATGGGAGTGGATAATGTTCCCAACCAGACATCACTTTACGTGTAGCATCGTGGCAAACCACAAAAGCCTCCGGTTGTGATCCGTGAAGCAAACCAAGACTTACTCCGGAATACCCCGGATGGAATAGGGTCCCCTGCCCTTCAATCACATCCCAATGATCTGCCGTATTATCAGGGGAAAGCATTTCTGCTGCGCCAGATATAAAATCTGCTTTTATGGCATCAATGGGGATGCCTGCGCCTACTATTATAATGCCCGTCTGTCCGGTTGCCCGAAAGGTAGAGTTCATACCCGCTTCACGCATGGATTTATCCAATGCCAGGGCTGTATATTTCTTGCCGACTGCACAGTCTGTTCCAACCGTTAAAAGGCGCTTACCTAAACGTTTCATACCTGTACCCACCGGCAGATTTTTTGGCGGTACGCGGATGTCAATTAATCGCGAATCAGATTGACTTGCGGCTTCAACAACTTTTGGATAGTCTTTTAGCTTCAGATGCAGACCATTTACAATATCAAGCCCTTGATTGGCCGCATCCGTAATGACGTTCCACCAATTATCCGGAATGATGCCTCCAATCGGTGCCACACCAATAATTAAACTACGCACACCCTGGGATACAGCCTCATCTACTGTCATATCGGGAATACCCATATCGACTTGACAACCAGGAAAACGTAATTGACCCGCAACTAACTCCGGTCTCCATTGTACGATTCCCTGTCCCGTTTTTGCGTAGGTTGAATCTTCTTCCTCACCAATCAAAATTAAATAGGGTGCATTTAATTTCAATTAATTGATTTCTTCCAATCGATATGCATGGTTAAATATTTCCCCTTTAAATTTCTTTAAAAATAGTTATTTCTTATAGCCCGGACCCCGAACAACCTTACCCGGTGTTGCCCCTGTGTGTTCACTATCATTTAATACCTGGACACCATTAACGAATACATGATGAACGCCCGTGGATAATTGATGGGGTTTGGCAAATGTCGCATGGTCTTGAATCGTTTCCGGATTAAAAATAACCACATCTGCATAATAGCCTTTTTTCAAATAACCCCGGCCTTTGATTTTCAATTTTTCTGCGGAGAGACCGGTTAATTTATTAATCGCGCTTTCCAGAGATATCACTTTTTCATCCCGTACATATTTCCCAAGTAATCGGGAAAAATTTCCATAAGCTCTCGGATGGGGATTATAATTTAAAAAGTCCCCTTCCGGTGCAAGTGAACCTGCATCGGAACCAAAACTCATATAAGGTAATTGAATTTGTTTCTTTATATTTTCTTCGGACATGAGAAAATAAACAACATCCACACGACTGCCATCTTGTATGACAAAATCCATGGCAACATCTGCATAGTTTTTTCCCAATTCATCTGCCACTTCTTTCAGTGTTTTTCCAATATGTTTTCTTAAATCAGGATTATTAAATCCTGAAAATAGCACCCCTTCCGGTCCGGCCAGGAAACCCAAATTTTCCCAATCATCCGTATCGGTTATCATTTCTTGTTTAACCCGTTTTCGAATTTCAGGATCCTTCAGTCGTTCCGCCCATTTATCATAACCGCCTTCTTGAACCCATGGAGGCATATGTGCATTTAATCCAGTGGCGCCCGCCACATACAAATACATGTCTGTCGTTATTTTTAAACCGCGCTCTCGAGCTTCATTAATTTTTTCAATGGCCAAATCCATCTTATAATGATTCGGCAAACCACCTGCTTTCAGATGATATACTTCTGCGGGAATATTCGCTTTTTCTGAAATAGTAATGAGTTCATCCAAAGCCTCCAAGAAGCGATTGCTTTCACTGCGCATGTGCGATATATACATGCCGTCAAATTCAGAAGCGATTTTGCACAATTCAATCAATTCTTCTGTAGATGAATAAAAAGCTGGAGCATAAATCAGTGAAGAACCAACGCCCAATGCACCATCTTCCATGGCTCGGCGAACCAAAGATTTCATATTCTCAAGTTCCCCTTCCGTAGGGGGTCGGTCATCAAAACCAATTTCATGGATTCGTACTGTAGTCGCACCCACAAAGGACGCCACATTGGTTGAGATGCCCCTGTTTTCCAATGATTCTAAATACTCACCCAAAGTGGTCCAATCAATTTCATATTTAAACTCAGTCATATCGGCCAGTTGCTGTTCTATCATTTTTTCATTTAAAGGCCCCATGGACCATCCTTCACCAAACACCTCTAATGTTACACCCTGTTTAATGTCACTTAAAGATCGGCCATCGGCAATGAGTGATGTAGTGGCCCAACTGAGCATATTGATAAAACCGGGTGAAACAGCCAACCCATTTGCATCAATTTCTATCTTTCCTTTACCTGGGAAGTTCCGAGCAACCCGAACAATTTTGTCGCCTTTGATAGCAACATCAGCTACCACTGGTTGAGTACCGGTTCCGTCATAGACATTGCCGTTTCTTATGACCACATCGTATTCAGCACATCCGCAGAATAAGACGAGTATTAATCCTACAATAACAACCTGTTTATTTTTCATGCTTTATCCTGTATTTAAAATGAATAGAAATCCAATAATAGTTCCGATTGTAAATGTGCCTATCAACGCCGATTGGGTGTTGATGCCACCTATTTCATTCAATCCCAATACCAGCCCAACGCTCCCAGTGATATGGAGAACCTTATCCTGTCCAAACCATTAATCTTGGCTACAATCAATTTGAATGGATCCAACTTGAGTAGAATCAGTCTTGGCTAATAAGATAGGGGAAGTCATCATGAATAATATAATTACCTTCATTTTCTGACTAAACCGCCTTTTAATATTTATCAACTTTTCGAGTGGATAGAATGAAAATATCTTTTATGAATCATGATTGCATTTTAATTGTTATTTTGTATGTTAGTCAAATAGCTATTTTCTTTCATCAATATTCAAATGAATCAATGAAACTCAAAAAGTATTTTAATAAGGAAAAATCATGGATTATTTAAAATCTGGCAAAAAAGTGTTACAAAATGAGATTAAAGCTTTACAAGCGTTAGACCAATCTTTAAGTGAAGCGTTTAATGCTGCGGCAGAAGTCATTTCCAATACGGAGGGTAAAGTCATTTTTCTTGGACTTGGCAAATCCGGGCATGTTGCAAAAAAATGTGCTGCTACATTTTCAAGTTTAGGAATTCCATCCTTTTTTGTTCATGCCAGTGAAGCTTTCCATGGTGATTTTGGAATGATGTCTAAAAATGATTCAATCATTGCATTTTCTTTCAGCGGCAAAACAGAGGATGTAGTCAATGGTGTAAAATATTGTAATCAAAACAATATTCCGACCATAGGGATTTCCGGAGATTCAAATTCTCTATTGGCAAAAAAGAGTCATATTC
>Ga0315339_1000206_pt1 | contig 90846 bp, 87 predicted proteins | sample ASW17metaG_FD_204514 | JGI IMG/M metagenome (GOLD analysis project Ga0315339, IMG submission 204514) | Ammonia-oxidizing marine archaeal communities from Pacific Ocean, United States - ASW #17 | ecosystem: Environmental > Aquatic > Marine > Oceanic | place: USA: California | collected 2016-12-05
CTGTAAAGACTGCTCCCAAACCTACTTTAGCAAAAGGTGCCATTACAGGAATAAAAGCAAAACTTGTTCCTTGAATAATTGGAAGTCTTGATCCTATTTTTCCGTATCCAACTGTTTGTATGATTGTCGCAACTCCTGCAACAAATAATGACATTTGAATTAGAAAAATTTTTTCTTCAGGCGTTTGTCCAAAAATACCAGCTATAATTATTGGAACAGTTATGTTTCCAGCAAACATAGCAAGGACATGTTGAATACCTAATGGTATAGACTGTCCTAGAGGTAATTTCTTATTAGTAGCACCTGAAGTTTTTGTTTTTCTTTTACGTACCATTTTATCCTCCTCTTTAAATTAAGTAATTAACCTATTAGAATTTTTTTTTAATTACAAAGATTAAAAAATCAATAATTTAAGAAAAATAGAGCTATAAATGAAAAAATGTGCTTAAAAACACCCATTAGAGATAAAACCAATTACGATAGTATTAGTATCAATTTCAAATCTTCTTTCACAGGGAATTCCATATTTTTTTGTATTATAAACAAACTCCAAATTACCTTTTTCATTTTTGAAATCTTCATCTGGCGTACCTAAACCAATCTGCAAATCATTTGAAGTTTTACCAATATATTTGCTTAACTTTTCGTTTTCTTTTTCAACAATAGCATCTGTTTTTTCTTTAATAGTTTGACAGCTTGTTAAAAAAATTAATAAAAAAATTAACTTTATAAGGATAATGTTTTTCACTAATTTTAAGACTATCACTTTATTTAAATTACTAATATTAAATTTAAATCACTAATATTAACTTTTAAGTTGTATTAATCGTACAAATTAAACTGAAAAGTGTTTATTTTATTAATATCAAAGTGATTTTAGCGAACAAATCAAATAGGTTCACCTCAACTTAACTTAAAGGAGACAAAATGTTAGATAAATATTTTGATTATAAAAAACATAAGACGGATTTTAAGACAGAAGTTATAGCCGGCGTATCAACGTTTTTAACGATGGCATATATAATGTTTTTAAATCCAGTAATACTTGCTGATGGAGGTTTTGATTTTGGTGGTGTCTTTACGGCCACTGCTTTAGCGGCTGCATTAGCATGCTTTATAGCAGCCTTCTATGCTAAAACATGGCCAGTAGGGTTGGCCCCAGGAATGGGAATAAATGCCTTCATAGCCTATGGTGTTTGTTTGGGAATGAAATATACACCAGCAGAAGCACTTGGTGCTGTATTGGTTGCAGGTGTAGTGTTCTTAATAGTTTCACTTACGCCGCTTAGAGCATGGCTAATAAATTCTATTCCAAAAAGTTTAAAACTTGGAATTGGAGCTGGTATCGGATTATTCTTAGCATTAATTGGATTTCAATTAATGGGTCTAACTTCAGATAATCCAGTTGTGCTTGTGCAACTTGGTGACTTAAGTAAACCTTTAACTTTATTAGGTGCTGCTGCTTTCGTCTCAATGATCGTAATGGAAAAAATGAAAATTAAAGGTAACATTATTATTGGAATTGTTGCTTTTAGTATAATTGCATGGCTTGGTGGTTGGGCTAATTTTAATGGAGTTGTTTCTTCACCACCACCAATGACTCACCTATTTGCTTTTGATCTAGGTGCTGCTCTTAGCGCTTCAATGGTTACTGTAATCTTTACACTTTTCTTTATAGATTTTTTTGATACGGCAGGAACACTTACAAGTGTTGCTAATGTGTCTGGAAAAATTGGAAGTGATGGAAAAATTAAAGATATTGATAAAGCAATGTTATCAGACAGTGTATCTACTGTTGCTGGTGCTGTATTAGGAACATCTACAGTTACAACATATGTTGAATCTGCAGCTGGTGTAAAAGCTGGTGGTAGAACAGGTATGACTTCGCTTGTAATAGGTATTGGATTCTTGCTATGTTTATTTTTTAGTCCATTAGCAACATCACTACCAAAAGAAATTGATGCAGCTGCATTAATTTACATCGCAACTTTATTTGTTCGTAATATAACAGATATTGAATGGGATGATGCTGCTGAAGCAGGACCTGCTGTACTTGCAATGATTGCAATGCCTTTTACTTATTCAATCTCGAATGGTATAGCTCTTGCGTTCATTTCTTACGCGGCTATTAAAATTTTCACTGGAAAATTTGATAGCACTAATCCAGCTATTTGGGTTATTGCAGTATTAAGCTTAATTAGTTTTGCTGTAGCTTAGGAAGTTAAAATACTTTAATTTGGGGCGGTCTTCGGATCGCCCTTTTTATTTATGATGTTTTTTTTTTATATCTTCAATTCGTATTTCTTCATACACTTCAAAGGGTTGAACAATCCAAGGATTATTTTCTAATTTAACAGCACAATAATCTGGATTAAAAGTTGATTTTTGTTTTTTCCACAATGTTGCTGTTTTAATGTCATTAATTTTACCTTTTATAGGTTCATATTTTTTCAACCAATCAACACTTTTATTTAGAGTAATTCCTGTGTCTGAGAGATCGTCACATAACAAAATATTGCCACCCATATTTTTAGCTATAGAACTCATTTCTCTAGAAAAAACTATTTCTCCTTGTTCGTCCTCAACTCCTTTACCACTATAAGATTCAACTGCTAAATAAGCACATTTTAATTTAAAAACTCTACTTAAAACATCAATCATCGGTGCACCACCACGCATTATACCTACTAATAAGCTGGGTTTATAACCACTATCATAAATTTGAATAGCTAACTTCTCAACAGTTTTATTATATTCTTCCCAATTAACGATTAATTTATCACTCATAGTAATCTGCTGTCCTTGTTATGCTTTAAAAATAAAAATTAAAAACGATAAAAACATTAACGCTAAAATAGAGGTTACTAATATAGAAATTTTATTTATCTTTCTACCCCTTAAATTAAAGTAATGACGAGCAGTAGCTGATATTATTCCAATCAAACATAATATTAACCAATTATACTTATGATAAACTATAAAACTATAGTGACCTGATAACATAATAAATAAAACTAAAAAAGTAGAATAATTATTATGAATTGATCTTTGTTTAGCTGCTAAAGACAAGCTGCTATCAAATTTTTTATTTTTCAAACTACTTTTAATTATGTTCATTTGATTTGGAATAATTACTGTAAAAACGTTACCAAACATATTTGTTCCTAGTATCAACCCAACACTTAAAAATGCAAATTTTGGACTAAATATTTTGGTTAAACCAAAAGATGTTAATATTAATAAAGAAAAAGCAATAAATATAAAAAGTATATTATTTTTAATAATTGAAGACTTGCACAAAAAATCATAGATAATCCAATAAAAGAATAAAGAGAAGACTGAAATTAAAACTGCATTAATTGGAGATATTTCTAAAACTTTTTTATTAACCATTAAAATTCCAGAATTATAATAATAAATTATAAATAAAAGTAGAATCCCCGTTACAAATGTTAAATAACTTTGCCATTTAAAAATTACTAAATTTTTAAGATAATTCAATGGTGGAGATTTTTTTAATCTTGTTAATTTATAAAAATATCCAGAGTGCATTAAATACCCTTCTCCATCGATGCTACTACTTGAAATACTTTTATTAAGCTTATTGTCTAAATAGTTAAATAAAAAACTATTACCAACCCAAAGAATTGCAAATAAAACATGTCCCCATCTTAGAACAAGTTCCAACCATTTAAACGTGTAAGGTAAAAAATCCATATTTAATATTTAATCTTATCTATTTTTTTACTCCAAAGCTCAAAAGCTTTTAAAGCTTCTGCTCTTAACATTTGCTTTATTGGTATTTTTCTATCTTCATTTTTTTTAGAAATTTCTGAATAAATTAAAGAGTCATCAAAATCTATATTTTTTGCATCATCTCTTGAATTTGCATAAAATATATTATCTACATGTGACCAATATATTGCTGATAAACACATAGGGCATGGTTCACAACTTGTATACAAATCACACCCAGAAAGATTAAATGTATTTAATTTCTTACATGCCTCTCTAATTGCAACTATTTCAGCATGTGCAGTGGGATCATTTGATAAAGTTACTTTATTGGAGCCCTCTGCAATAATTTTATTTTTCTTTGTAATTACACTTCCAAATGGACCACCATTATTATTGGCACTGCTTAATGAGAGTTCTATAGCTCTCAACATAAAATCATTTTTTGTTTTCATTTTACTCACTAACTACCATAGTTAATTCTATTTTTTAATTCATTTAAACTCATTAAAATTTTTTCTGGTGTTGCAGGAGCATCAAGAATTGGTATTGTTTTATATTTTCCGACAGATGCTATCGCATCTTTAATTGCATAAAATACACTCATAGCTAACATTAAAGGAGGCTCTCCAGTTGTTTTAGATTTATTAACAACATTCTCTTTATTTTTTCCTTGTTTAAATATTTCTACATTAAATTTTTTAGGAATATCACTTGCTACTGGTATTTTATAGGTTGAAGGTGAAATAGTTGTAATTTGACCATTAGATTTCCAATTTACTTCTTCCATGGTTAACCAGCCCTGTCCCTGAACAAAACCTCCTTCTATTTGACCCAATTCTAAAGCTGGATTAATAGCTTTTCCAGCATCCTGTAAAATATCAACACGATCTATTATATTTTCTCCCGTTAAAGTATCTATCGTAACCTCAGTTACTGAAGCCCCATAACAAAAATATAAAAAAGGCCTTCCTGAAAATGTTTTTTTATTAAAATTAATTTTTGGTGTTGAATAAAAACCGGAAGAGAATAGTGATATTCTATTTAAATAAGCTTCTTTAATTACTGATTTAAATTTAAATGATTTTTTATTAAATTTAATTAATCCTTTTTTATAAACTACATTTTTAATATTTTGAATATTATATTTTTTTTTAATAAATTTTTCTAAATTTTCTTTAATTTTTGAAACCGCATTAAGTGCAGCTGCACCATTTAAATCTGTTGTAGATGATGCTGCACTTGCAGAGGTATTTGGAACTTTCGATGTATTTGTTGAAGAAATTTTTATTTTTTCAAAAGGCAAACCAAGATCATTAGCCACTAATTGAGCTATTTTTGTATTAGTTCCCTGTCCCATTTCAATTCCACCGTGATTTAAGTGAACACTGCCATCTGTATAGATATGAACTAGAGCGCCTGCCTGGTTAAGGTGAATAGTTGTAAATGAAATGCCAAATTTAACTGGTGTAATAGCAATTCCTTTTTTTAGATACTTATTATTTAAATTAAATTTTTTAATTTTTGAATATCTTTTTTTATAATTTGATTTTTTTATCAATTTATTAAAAATTTCTTGAATTACATTATCTTCGATCTTCATTCCATAATGTGTAATATTCTTATTATTTTTTTGATAAAAATTATTTTTTCTAACTTCTGCAGGATCTTTTTCTAAATACTTCGAAATATTATCTATTATATTTTCAATAACCATCATGCCTTGATTTCCTCCAAATCCTCTAAAGGCTGTTGAAGAAACCGTATTAGTTTTACAAAGATAGTTCTGCACTTGAACATTTGCAAGGTAGTACGCATTATCTATATGAAGCAGGGCTCTTTCGTTAATAGCACCCGATAAATCTGGTGATATTCCACACCTTGATGCTAACTTAATTTTTAGCCCTTTAATAACACCCGCATCATTAAAGCCAACTTGATACTCTGAATAAAAATCATGTCTTTTTCCAGTAATTATAATGTCATCATCTCTATCTAGCCTAAGTTTTACTGGTTTATTAATCTTGCTTGCAAGTAACGCACAAATACTAGAAGTCAAAAAGTTTGTTTCTTTACCACCAAACCCTCCTCCTATCCTTCTCACTAAAACTGTTATACTATTGCTTTTTTGATTAAGCATCTTTGCGATAATTTGCTGAGTTTCTGACGGATGTTGTGTAGAACTATAAATTAACAAATCTTTATCTTCTTTAGGTATTGCAAATGCAACTTGCCCCTCTAGATAGAAATGTTCCTGACTACCTGTTGTAAAATTACCCTTTAAATAATTTTTTGATTTAAGGATGGCATTTGTAGGATTTCCCCTTTGTATTTTTTTACTTTTTAAAACAAAGATTTTTTTCTTTAAAGCTTCTTTTATAGTAACTACAGGTTTTAAAGTTTTATAAATAATTTTAGCTTTTAAAACAGCTTTTCTTGCTAAATCAGTAGATGTTGCTGCTACAGCAAATAAAGGCTGTCCATAAAATTCAACTTTTTTGACAGGAAATATTGGATCACCATCAAAAACTGGTCCAACATCATTTCTTCCTGGAATATCACTAGCAGTAATAACTGTAATTACACCTTCACTTTTCCATACCTTACTCAAATCAATTTTTTGAATTAAAGCGTGAGCTTCTTTGCTCCACCCAACGGCTCCATGTAGAGTTCCATTTGGTTCGTTGATATCATCTGTATAATCAGCAAGTCCACTTACATGTTTTCTAGCACTATCATGAATTCTTTTTTCATTAATAAATTTTTTCATTTAATAATTAAGTCTAATTAATCTATTTTTTTTAATTTCTGTAAAGCATTTCATTAATAAATTTTTTGCAATTTCCATACGATAATTTTTACTCGCTCTCATATCATTAATTGGGTGAAAATCTTTTTCTAAACTCCTTTGTGCTTTTAAAATTATATCTTCTGATAAATTAGAATTTAAAAGTATTTTTTCACAATAAATTGCTCTTTTTGGAATAGAGGCCATGCCACCATAAGCTATTTTAATATTTTTAATTTTTTTATTTACTATCGCTAAATTAAATGAAGCACAAACTGAAGAAATATCATCATCTATCCTTTTAGATATTTTATAAGCTTTAAAGATATTCTTTTTATATACTGGAATTCTTATTGTGCTAATAAACTGTCCTTTTTTTAACTTAGTTTTACGATAACCAATAAAAAAATCCTTTAGTTTTAAAGTTGTTTTTTTATTAAAACTTTCTATGACAATGCTTGCATCAAGCGATAACAATAATGGCAAGGAATCTCCTATCGGTGATGCTGTTGCTATATTGCCTGCCATTGTAGCTACATTTCTTATTTGGACTGAACCGTATCTTTTAAGAATTATATTAAAATCTGAATAATATTTTTTTATAAATAATTCAAATTTCCTCAATGGTGTTGTTGCACCTACTTCAATATATTTACCATTTTCTTTAATATAATTAAGCTCATCAATTGAATTTAGATAAATAATATTTTCTATATCTTTTTTTTGCTTTGTAACAATTAAAGACATGTCTGTACCACCACTCAGAAAATCTAGATTAGGATATTTTTTAATAATTTTTTTTAACTCATTAACAGTTCTTGGTGCAAAATATTTTTTATTTTGACTGTTTATAAAAATACTTTTTGGTTGTATTTTTTTTAATAGGGATATAGTTTTTTTTTTATTTTTTTTAAATTGATCTGGTTTGTTATTATTTAAATTTTTTGCAGCATCAATGATCGACCTATATCCTGTACAACGGCATAAATTTCCAGAGATTGATTCTTCTATGGTTTTTTTATCATAAGAAGAGTTATTTTTGTACATTGAAAATAAAGACATCACAAATCCAGGTGTACAAAAACCACACTGAGAACCATGATAATTAACCATCGCGCTTTGCACAGGATGTAAAGAACCATTTTTTAGCATTAAGTCTTCAACTACCAACAACTGTTTACCTTCAAGACTTGGTGTAAAAGCAATGCATGAATTAATTGCTTTATAAACTATATTATTTTTTTTAAGTTCTCCTATTACAACAGTGCATGCTCCACAGCCACCTTCTGCACATCCTTCTTTGGTTCCGGTTTTTTTTAATCTTAATCGAATATAATTTAAAATAGTTTCATTGGGGTCAGGATTTAGTATTTTGTGGATTTTATTTTCAAAAATAAACCTTATAGTGTTGGAAGTCATTTAACTTCCTCTGTATGTAGAGTAGCTCCAAGGTGAGACCAATAAAGGCACATGATAATGCTCTTCAATATTAGATATTCCAAACTTAATAATAACGTCATCTAAAAAAGGTGTCTTTGAAGTATCAGTGATTTTCTTAAAATAATCTCCAACAAAAAAAACAAGTTCATATTTGCCTTCTTTAAAATTTGTGCCTTCAATTAAAGCTTGATTGGACCTTCCATCATCATTCAATATAATGCTATTAATTTTACTTTTTTTTTCATTATTTTTATAATAATAAAGATCGACTTTAATTCCCTTTCCAGGTTTTCCAGAATAAATATCTAAAACATGAGTTGTTAATTTTGTCATAAGATAATTATATTATACAATAATAAATAATTTAATATGAAAACTATCACCTCAATAGATAAAATAAATCAACTCACAAAGAATGATTTTATTGACATTTTTGGAAATGTTTTTGAAAAAACATATTGGATAGCTGATAAAGCCTTTAATTTAAAACCTTATAAAAACTTTAATGAATTATTGTCCACAATAATTAAAATTTATGAAAGTAGTTCAAAAGAGGATTGTTTAAAGATCTTTAATGCACATCCTGAATTAGCTGTTGAAAAAAAATTAACCGAAGACTCACAAAAAGAACAGGGTAATGCAAGTTTAAATCAGTGCAATAATGAAGAATTTAATGAATTTCAAAATCTCAATAATGAATATAGAAAAAAATTTGGTTTCCCCTTTATAATCGCTGTTAAAGGAAAAAATAAAGATGAAATTTTAATCAATTTTAAAAAAAGAATTAAAAATGAAATTAATTTAGAATTTAACGAGGCTAAAAAACAAGTAAAAAAAATTGCCACCTTTCGTCTAAACGAAATAATTAATTAGTACTTCTGGCAACATATGTTGCTACAGCTTTAATTTCTTCAATGGATAATTGCCCTTCATAGGCTGGCATAACTCCTATTCCATTGGTTACTGCTGAAATAATTCTCATAATGTCTGGCTTAATTTCATTTAAGTTTGGACCAATATTTCCATAAGAATTTGCATCTTGAAGAGTATGACAGGTTGCACAATTACCTTCCTCCAAAAAAATTTGTTTTCCTTGATCAAATAGATCTTCAGCTTTTATATTTTGAAAAAAAAGAATAATTAGAGCCAAAATACAATAATTAATTTTTATTAATTTTTTTTTCACTATTAAGTATTAATATAGTATTAAGTTAATTTAAATATATTTATGAAAATTTTTGATTGTTTCATGTATTTTGATGAAGAAGTTGTCGTAGACTTAAGATTAAATGCATTGGATGAATTTGTTGATTATTTTGTAATTGTTGAAAGTAAGTTTACTCATAAAGGCGACAAAAGAGATTTAAAATTTAATCATAAAAAATTTGAAAAATTTAAAGATAAAATTATTTATCTAATCTATGATAAATCTCCATCTCAAATTCAAGAAATAAAGGATCAAGATAGTGAAGTAGATAAGTCTACAAAATACATTTTTAATGCGGCTTATAGAGAAAATGCTCAGAGAAATTACATCGAAAAAGGATTAATTAATGCAAACAAAAATGATATTATTTTAATATCTGATGCAGATGAAATACCAAATCTATCTAATATAAATTTGAATAAAATTAATGAAAAAATAATTTTATTTAGACAAGATATGTTTTATTACAAATTTAATTTACATTTTCCTAATTTAGTTTGGACAGGCACAAAGGGGTGTAAAAAAAAAGACTTAATTAATCCACAATGGTTAAGAAATGTAAAAGATCGAAAATATTCATTTTTTAGAATAGATACTATTTTTTCTAAAAATAAATATAGCAGTATAAAAGTTATAGATAATGGTGGATGGCATTTTTCATATATCAAAACAGCTAAAGAAATTGAGTATAAATTAAGATCTTATTTACATCATAGAGAATTTGATGTCGATCCATTGTCTGTTGCTCAAATAAATGAAATAATAAAAAATAAACAAGCAATCTATGATTTAAATGTAGACAAATCTATGAGTAAAATTGGAAGTGGAAGCAAACTAGAAAAATTTAAATTAAATAAGCTACCTAAATATATTCTAGAAAATCTAAATAATTATAAAGAATGGTTGGATTAAAATGAAAGGATATTGGATAGCTTTATACAAAAAAATTAATAATCAAAAAAATCTAAAAAAATATGGGGAAATAGTGACTCCTATAATTAAAAGTTTTGGAGGAAAGCCATTAGTTAGAGGGGGCGCATATAAATGCTTAGAAGGAGATGACTTTCCAAGAACTGTTATTTGGGAATTTCCAAGTTATGAACAAGCTTTAGAGTGTCATGATTCAAAAGAATACCAAGAAGGATGGGCATTGGCAAAAGATACTACTGAAAGAAATCTTCAAATTATAAAAGGTTTTAGTATTGAATAGGCTCAGGATCTATACTTCTCCAAAGATACCAAGTGGCAACTGAACAATAAGGGGAAAATCTTTTCTGTAGTAGGTTAATATAAGAATTGGGTGGCAAATATTTCTTTTTATAGTTATTTGATATAGCTCTTAAAAGACCAATATCTTGTACTGGCCAAATATTAGAACGATTATAAGTAAATAATAAAATCATTTCAGCTGACCATCTTCCAATCTGTCTTAATTGAGACAAATAAATAATAGCTTCTTCATCAGACATTTTAGTAATTAATTTAGAATCAAATGATTTATTCAAAGTTTGTTTGGCTAAACTTTTTATGCCTTTAACTTTTTGCCTGCTAAGACCACAACTTTTTAACTGAATAGTATTTAATTTTGATATTGTTTTTGCATTAATTCTATTTTTACATTTTTTCTTAAATTTCAAGAAAACTGAATTAGCTGCCACTACACTAATTTGTTGGCCAATAATACTTTTACACAATGAATAAAATACATCTTTTCTAGATGTAAGAACTGTCTCTGAAGGTGATTTATATTTCTTAATTAAGATAGACATAACTTTATCTTTTTTAGATAAATATTTTTTTGCTGTGTTCCAATATTTTGGTATTTTATTCATGTCTAGTGGCAGATGGTATTTCTTGTTTATGATAAATTTCTCTTCTAAATATTATTAGTGAAGCAAAAATAACCAAAAATGCTCCAATTAATGTCTTCATGGTAGGTACTTCATTCCAAATTAAATACCCAAAAATTATAGCAAAAATTAAAGACAAATATTTTAAGGGAGCAACTAAAGATACCTCTGAAAGTTTATAAGATTGAGTTAAAAATAAATTTGCTGAACCTCCAGTAACTCCTATCAAGACTAAAAGAATAAAATCTTTAAAAGTTGGCATTACCCATCCCAAAGGAATTGTAAATAATCCTGCAATTGAAATGGTTATAGTAAAAAAAATTGAAATAAGCCAAATCGGTTCGGTAGATGATAATTTTCGTATTGTAATAGTTACAAGTGCCATACCAACACAAAATATTAATGGTAATAAATAATAATAATTCATATTTTCAAAACCTGGTTCTGAAATTACAACAACTCCAACAAAACCAATTAATACTGCAAGCCACCTGAACCATCCTACTTTTTCACTTAACAAAAAAATTGATAGTATTGTAATGAATAAAGGTGCGGCATATGAAAGGCTTACAACTATAGCTAAAGGAAGCTCTCTTAATGCAACAACTATTGCTACTAAAGCTATTAATCCAGCTAAACATCTAAATAAATGTTCAAATGGTCTTCTTGTTTCATAAAAATTTTTTAATTTATTTTTAGGTATTAAAAAATAAGTTGGAAGAAGACCAAAAAATCCTCTAAAAAATAATACTTCACCAGTTGGATAATCCTGTGACCATTTTACAAGTAAATCCATAATAGAAAATGTACACACTGATAAAAACATGTACAAAATACCTAATTGATTTTTACTTAACATAGCAATAATTTGTAAATCAAATTAAACTATAATCAATGGAAATAGCAATTTTAGGACTCGGGTGTTTTTGGGAACCAGAAATCAAGTTTAGTAAACTTGATGGAATTATAAAAACTGAAGTTGGTTACTGTGGTGGAAACAATAAAGAAACGACATATAAGGAAGTTTGCTCCGGGTCAACAAATCATGCTGAAGTGGTAAAATTAAAATTTGATCCTAAATTAATATCTTATGAAAACATTCTAAACTTTTTTTTTCAAATTCATGATCCTACTACTTTAAATTCACAAGGTCCTGATTTTGGTACACAATATAGAAGCGAAATATTCTATTTAAATGAAAACCAAAAAAAAATTTCTGAAAAAGTTATAGAAAAAGTTAATAAAAAATTGTCTAATAAAATTGTAACTAATATTTCTTTAGTTAAAAATTATTGCCCTGCTGAAGAATATCATCAAAGATATTTAGAAAAAAGGTAATATGTCTTTAATAAGTACTGATTGGTTAAAAAAAAATTTAGATAAAGTTAAAATTATCGATTGCTCTTGGCACATGCCTCAAACAAACAGAAACGGTTTTGACGAATATAAAAAACAACATATTCAAAATACAGTTTTTTTTGATTTAGATAAAAATTCTAAAAAAAATACTGATCTACCTCATATGCTGACTGATCTTTATTCTTGGGAAAAAATTGTCTCAAATATGGGAATTAAAAATGAAGATAGAATAGTAATTTATGATAACTCGGATGTCATCAGTTCTTGTAGATGTTGGTACAACTTTATTTATTTTGGTCATAATCCAAATCTTGTTCATGTATTAGATGGTGGTTTAAAAAAATGGAAAAATGAAAAAAGAATAACTACAGATACTTCAACTAAAATTAAAAATTCTAATTACTTTGCTACTGAAAAAAAAGAATTAGTAAAAAATAAAAAACAAATAGATATAAATATTTCTACAAATGAATTTAAAGTTATTGACGCAAGAAGCAGAGAGAGGTTTGAAGGTAAAGTTTCTGAGCCAAGAAAAGGTTTAAGAAGTGGTTCAATACAAAATTCTTTTTGTTTACCTTTCTCAGATCTAATAAACAAGGATAATACATTTGTTGATAAAAATATAATTTTAGAAAAATTTAATTCTACTAAATGTGACCTTGATACAAATCTTGTATTTTCTTGTGGCTCTGGTGTTACTGCTTCTATTTTAGCTCTTGCTTATTCTCTAATAGATAATAAATATATGCCTAAAGTTTATGATGGCTCTTGGAGTGAGTACGGAAAAATTTAAATTATGAAAAGATCAACTAAAATTATTTCAATAATAATAACATTTTTTTTAGTAATAACTGTAGTTGTTGTTGGCAGAATGATGATAGGTCAACATTTTGAAAAAAAATTTGGTAAAAGACCTCCTCCTGGAATTATTGTTACTGAGGTTATTAATAAAGACTTTTCAGAAAAAATCGAAAGTTTTGGAACTGCCGTTTCTAAAAAAACTAAGTCATTTAGAATTAAAAGAAGTGACTTAATCAATGAATTAGATCTTAAGGAGTATGTAAAAAAAGGAGACTTAATAGTAAAACTTAAAGAGAAAAATATCATTGCCCCTTTTAGTGGAGTATTAGGGTACCGTGGAATTACTGGTGATATTCTTGACTCTAATTATTCAATTATCATTACATTAGACGATAACTCAGTTATTTATTCTGATTTAAAAATTCCAGAAGTTTTTGCACCAGCAATTAAAAAAGGTTTACCTATAAAAGCTAGATTTTCTGGCAATAAAAATAAAATATATAATGGAACAGTTTATGCTGTTTCAAGTAGAATAAATACAGAAACTAGAAGTCTTTTAATAAGAATTAAGTTAGATAATAAAAATTCTGAATTAATTCCAGGTTCACTTTTAGAAGTTACAGTCAATTACAATAAAAGAAATTCTCTTGGAGTACCCGACACAAGTGTAATGTTAGAGGGAGACAAAACCTATGTTTATAAAGTTTCAAAAAAAAATATTACTAACAAAACTGAAGTTAAAATTGGAATAAGAGATCGTGGTTATATTGAAATTATATCAGGATTAAGTGAAGGTGACAATATTGTTGCAGAAGGGCTAAAAAAAGTTCGTCCAAAAGGTAAAATAAAACCAATTAAAAAATAATGTATATAACAGACGTAAGTATAAGAAGGCCGGTAGTTGCATGGGTAATGTCTCTTATATTAATTGTTTTTGGAATATTTGTTTTTTCAAAATTACCAGTTAGAGAATTACCTGATGGGTTACAGCCACCAGTAGTTCAAATTAAAGTTGATTATAAATCAGCTTCAGCTCCCATCATTGATCAAGAAGTAACTCAGGTTATTGAGGATGTTGTTGGTGGAGCTCAGGGTATTAAAAATATTGATTCAACTTCTGAAAATGGGAGTAGTACAATTAATGTTGAATTTGAAACAGATATTGATCTGGATGATGCCGCTAATGATATAAGAGAAAGGGTAGCAAGAATTGTGGATAATTTACCTAGTGAGGCAAATGCTCCGCAAATACTAAAACAATCAGCTGGATTTACAACTACAATGTGGTTAAGCGTGTCCTCTTCTACTTGGAGCGATTTAGACCTTGGAGATTATGCTGAAAGATATTTAGTAGACCAATTTTCAAGCGTAAAAAATGTTGGAAGAATTTTAGTGGGTGGTTTAAGAGAACTAAGTGTAAGAGTATGGATTGATCCAATTAAATTAGCGGCTAACAACCTAACAATCCAAGAAGTTGAACAAGCACTAAGAAATGAAAATGTAAGTTTGCCCGCGGGTACTCTTGAGGCAAATAATATAGATTTAACCTTAAATTTAGATAAATCTTATGATAATATTAATAAATTAAAAGAATTACCCATTAAGCAAGTTAAAAATAGCATTATAAGGCTTGCTGATATAGCCAATGTTGAATTTGGACCTGTTTCTGAAAAAACTCTTTTTAAAGCACAAACAAAGAATGCTTTAAATCAAAAAACCGTAGGTATTGGTATCTATGCAAGGAGCGGAGCTTCTACTGTGGAGTTATCGAAGGATATTAGAAGGACATTAATTGAAGTTAAAAAATCTTTACCCGATGGAATTAACATAGAAGTTGCTTTTGATAGAGCAACATATGTGGGTACCGCAATACAAGAGGTTTATAAAACACTTATAATTGCCTTCATATTAGTTGTTGCAATTATTTATTTATTTCTTGGTAACTTAAAAGCTGTAATTGTTCCTGCAGTTGCTTTACCTGTAAGTTTAATAGCATCTTTTTTGGGCATTTACTTATTTGGATTATCAATTAATATTTTTGTGCTTTTAAGTTTTATTTTAGCAATTGGTATAATTACTGATGACTCAGTTATAATGACTGATGCAATCTATAGAAGAATTGAGAATGGAGAAACACCACTAATTGCAGCATATAAAGGTTCAAAACAGATTAGTTTTGCAATCATAGCAACAACATTAATTCTTATAGCTGTATTTCTTCCATTAATTTTTATTGATGGAATTGCAGGAACATTATTTAGAGAAACTGCAATAGCATTATCTTTTTCAATTGTAGTATCTTCATTTGTGGCTCTTACTTTGTCACCAATGTTAGGAAGTAAATTTTTAATCAAAAAGCCAAAACAAAATTTTTTTGTAGTTAAATTTGATAAATTTTTTAAATCATTTTCAAAATTCTACCAAGAAACACTTTTATTCTGGCTACCCAAACAAAAAATTATAATTTCATTTTTAATCTTGACCATTATTGGATCTGGTATTTTGTATAATTTTACAAAAAAAGAACTATTACCTATAGAAGATAGAGGTGTTTATCTAGTGATTGGTTTTACCGATGAAGGTAGTTCATTTGAATATACTGAAAAAAGAGCAGAAGATGTCGAAAAACGATTAATTCCTTTTCTCCAAGCTGAAAATAGTCCTTACAAAAGATTTATAATGAGGGTTCCAGGATTTGGCAGCAATAAGAATTCCTTTAATAGTTTTATAATTATTGCTTTATTAGATGATTGGAAAAATAGAAAACAAAATTCACAAACAGTAATGAGACAAGCTATTGGAAAAATTGTTACAGTTCCAGAAACTGTTGCATTTCCTATATCACCACAATCAATCAGAGTATCTAGTTATAATAAACCAGTTCAATTGGTTATTTTAGGTAGTACTTATGAAGAATTGGAAAAAATACAAAATGAAATCATATCAAAATTAAGGAAAAATAAAAACCTATCTAGAATAGAGTCTGACTATTCAAGAGATAAACCAGAAATAAAATTATCTATAAATAAAAATAGAGCTAAAGATTTAGGTATAACAACCAGTTCCATTGGAAAAACCTTAGAAACTCTTTATGGAGGAAAAACTGTAACTAAATTTAATAAACTTGGTAAAGAATACCCAATTATACTTCAGCAATATTTAGTAGACAGAAGAAGTAAGGAGGGTCTAGCTAAAATATTTGTAAGATCAGAAAACAACGGTAAATTAGTTTCTTTAGCTAATTTAGTCGAGTTTAAAGAAGAAGGATCTGCAAAAAAATTGAAAAGATACAATAGACAGAGAGCAGTAACTATATCTGCAAACATATCTGAAAACTACACCCTTACTGAAGCAATGAAATTTCTAGAAAAAACTGTATTTGAAACGCAAACTAATAATCAAATTGCATGGAAAGGTAAATCTGAAGAGTTGAAAGAAACCAGTAATGAACTTTATATTATTTTTGGCTTAGCTCTATTAACTGCTTATTTGGTTATGGCTGCTACTTTTAACTCATTTATACATCCATTTATAATAGTACTAACTGTTCCTCTTGCGTTATTTGGCGGGTTAGTATTTATTTTATTTTTAAATAGTTCTATTAATATTTTTTCACAAATTGCACTAGTCATACTTATTGGAATATCTACAAAAAATAGTATCCTAATAGTAGATTATACAAACCAATTAAGAGCTACTGGGAAGAATATTGAAAATTCAGTTAAAGAAGCTTGTGAACTAAGATTTAGACCTATAATGATGACCTCAATAAGTACAATGATTGCAATGATGCCATTAGTAATTGGAAATATTGGTCCTGGAGCTGGTGAAGCTTCAAGACTAGCAGTAGGTGCAACTATTTTAGGTGGAATGATTATATCTACTTTCTTTACATTGTATGTAACTCCAACAATGTATTTGGTATTAGCAAAAAATACCAAAAGAATAGATGCTGTTGATATTGAATTAAAAAAACAACTTCGTTAAAAAATAATATATTTATTTTTATTTAGTCTTTTCTGACATTTTTGTAATTGGGATTTGTACTTATCTGATTGATTTTTGACTTTTTTGGCTATTCCTATAACTTTTTGATTATTTTTGTAATTTTTATAAGCACCCCAACCTTCATGATAAGCAAGGTATTGACGAAAAGCATCTTTCTTAGAAATCTTCAAAATAGATTCTGTTTTATTGGTATACCATCCTATAAAATCAACACTATCTTTAAATCTTGTTCTTCTAGCTAATTTATTTCCAGTTTCATTTTTATATTGTTCCCATGTTCCCTTAACAGCCTGTGAATATCCAAAAGAACTTGAGGGTCTTTTAAAAGGAATAATCTTAAATATTTTTTGTCTCGCTGGTTTTGCTAACCAATCAAAGTCTGATTCCATTTTAATAATTGCGAGCTGGATATAAATAGGTGTTCCCCACTTTTCTTCTGTTTTTTTTGTATGCTTATACCACATATATCTTTCATTAAATATTGAGCAACTGTTAGATGTGTTTTGAGGTATAGAAGAACAAGCTGAAATTAATATTGTTAGCAGGATTAAGAAGATATTTCTAATCTTATGCATATTTATCCTTAATCTTATAAATAATAATTACAATTATAACACCAAAAATATTTCCGAATAAATCGCTCCACTGAAATCCTCTATTTGGAATTATAATATGAAGAAATTCTAAAAAAATTGATGATAAAAATAAATATTTAATCAAAAAATTAATTTTTTTAGTATTATGATAAGCTAAAATTCCAATTGTAGATAAAATAATAAATACATAAAAATGATTCGAAGAAATGAAAAAATCTCTAGTAAGTTGAGGTTGAATAGAGGGATTATTATATAAAAAATAACCAAATATACTTCCAGGATACAAATAAAATATTATAAATATAGAATTAACAAAGTGAAAACCCACAATTAAAATATTATCTATTTTTTTCATAATAATTTTATTTATTTTATCGTTTTTATCAGTTATCAAAATATATCAAATGCCTTATTTAATTTTAGTTAGACATGGTCAAAGTGAATGGAACTTAGAAAAAAGATTCACAGGTTGGGTTGATGTGGATCTTGCCGGTCAAGGAAAATTAGAAGCCTGTAAAGCTGGTGAATATATAAAAGAACAAAACTTGAATATCGACTATTTTTTTTCATCTTTTCAACTAAGGGCAATTAATACTCTAAAACTTATTCAAGATACTTTAAGAAACAAAGAAGAACCTATACGAGCATGGCAGTTAAATGAGAGACACTACGGCGCATTAACTGGTTTAAATAAAGATGAAATGAAAAAAAAACTTGGTGAAGAAAAAATTCATGAATTTAGAAGGTCTTGGGATATGAAGCCAGAACCTTTAAGTAAAAATAATCCATATCATCCTTTAAATATTGAAACATATAAAAAAGTTCCTGTAGAAAAAATTCCAGATACAGAATCGCTTAAAGACACCTATGATAGAGTAATACTTTATTATAAAAATGAAATTCAAAATAAACTTTCTGAAAATAAAAATATTTTAATTTCAGCTCATGGCAATTCAATAAGAGCGCTATGTAAGTTCTTATTTAAATTAGATGATAAAAAAATATCTTTCCTTGAAATACCAACGGGTAATCCATTATTAATTAATCTAAATTCTAAAAATGAAATCATAGAATGTAAATATTTGGACAAAAATAGAGCTAAAGATTTATTGGTTTTTTAATAGCTCTTTATAAATTTTAAGATTAGTTAAATGATAAAAATTTTCTAAACTCTCGTAACCATATAGCATGTCTTCTTTAAGTAATTTATTCCACACTTCTAATATTGAAAAACTATTAACTACATGTGAATCAAATAAACTTTTATTGATTATTTGACAGCCAGTATAAATAAAATCATTTTTATCATCTTTTTTTATTTTATTTTCAATAAGATTAAAATCTCCATTTAATTTTTTATCAAAACTTAAATCTTTCTTAACAAGTAAAAGTATATTTTTACTTTGATTAGAAAAATAAATTTTTTCCATTTGTTGAATATGTTCTATGTAATTATTGTTCCACACAGTATCAGGATTCAAAGTTAAAAAATCTAATTCATTAGAAGAATTAATCATATTTAAAATTCCTCCACCCGTATTCAAAATAGTTTCTCCATCATGAACTAAGTCTATATCTATATTAAATTTTTTTTTGCTTATAAAATTTTCAATTTTTTCTTTTAAATAAAATGTATTAATCATTATTTTTTTAATTCCTAAAGATTCTATTAACACAATACAATTTTCAAGTAATGTAATTTTATTAATTTTCAAAAGCGGTTTAGGATCCTCTAAAGTCAATGGGTTTAATCTCTTGCCATAACCTGCACATAAAACTAATGCTGTTTTAATTTTCATTTTATATTCCTTATTTTACTTGAAAAATTAACATCTAATAATTTTTTAAGATCACTAAATATTTTATTATTTTCTGTTCTCAATTCTATTAACTTCCAAGCATACGGTATTAGTTTTAGATATTTTTTTTTCTTATCTCTTAAGGCTAATCTCGTGAAAATTCCTATAATTTTTAAATTTCTCAAAACTGATAGTATTTCAAAATCATTTAAAAAAAATTCTTTATTAATATTTTTTTTATTTAATTTTAAATAATAATTATAAATATTATCTTTAAATTTTTTAGTTGATTTAAATCTAACATCATCAATCAGGGATGCCAAATCATACGCTCTATTCCCTATTAACGCATCTTGTGTGTCAATAATTGCTAATTGATTTTTATATCTCATTAAATTTGAAACATGGAAATCCCTATGAACGAAAATATTATTTTTTAATTTAGTTTTAGATAATAGAAATTTTATCCTTTTTTTAATCAAGACATTAAATTTTAACAATTCATTTTTGTTTACAAATTTTTTTGCATACCAATCATAAAATAAGTTTGCTTCATTAAGCAATTTCTTATCGTGGTAAATAGGGATTTTATAATTTTTTCCTTTAAAATTTTTGATTTTTTTTTGTTTTATTTTTTGAATCTTATTGAGTAAATTTATAGATTTCTTATATAGTTTTAACTTATTGCTTCTTTTTTTTTTTAATAAAGCAAAAACAGTGTCATTACCAAAATCTTCAATTTCTATAAAATTTTTTTTATAATTTTCATTAAATAATTTTGGTGCTAAAATTTTGTTTTTAATTAGCAAACTATTTATAGCGTCATAAATTAATAAATTTTTCTTTTTTTCTTTATTCGTATAAACAATAATTGAGTTTTTTTTATTAGATTTTTTCCTAAAAAAAATTCTAAATGAAGCATCACCTTTTATTCTTCTTAAATTTTTTTTATCTAATTTCATTTAATTTTTCTTTACCTAAACCATAAATTGTCAAAAACCTCTTTTCAACACCTTCACCATATTCAAAAATTAAATCAATTGTATTTATAGGTTTTTTTTCAATTATTTCTGGCCATTCAACTAAAGTTAAAATTTCTTTATAATTTTCTAATAACCCGATATTTTTTGTTTCATTGATATTTTTTAACCTAAATAAATCATAATGTTGAATTAAAAAATCACCTGCATCATATTCATTAACTAAATTAAAAGTAGGACTTGTAACTTCTGTTAACTTAAGATTTTTTTTTTTTTGAAAATTATTTATCAAATATCTTATAAATGTTGTTTTTCCAGTGCCTATTTCCCCATGGAAAAAAACTACGTCACCCTTTTTTAAAATTTTTGAAAATTTTTTAGCTATCTCAGCTGTTTTAACTTCTAAAGAAATTTCTATTTTGCCGCTATTAGTAGCGATATGCATTAGGTTTAAATGGACCTTCTGTTCCAACGTTTATATAATCTGCTTGATCCTTTGATAGTTTTGTAAGTTTTGCCCCAACTTTTTTTAAGTGCAACATTGCAACTTTTTCATCAAGAGTTTTCGGTAATACATAAACTTTTTTTTCATAATCTTTATAATTATTCCAAAGTTCTATTTGTGCTATTACTTGATTGGTAAATGATGCGCTCATAACAAAGCTTGGATGACCAGTCGCACATCCTAAGTTAACTAGTCTTCCTTCAGCTAAAAGAATAATTTTTTTACCTCCAGTTAATTCTATTTCATGAACTTGAGGTTTAACTTCTGTCCATTTATAATTTTTTAATGCTTCCACTTGAATTTCATTATCAAAGTGACCTATATTACATAATATTGCTCTATCTTTCATGTTTCTCATATGATCTGCAGTAACAATATCTTTATTTCCTGTTGCTGTTACAACTATATCTGCTTTACTAATTGCTTCATCCATTAAAACTACTTCATAACCTTCCATAGCTGCTTGTAGAGCACAAATTGGGTCTGCCTCGGTAACCATAACTCTTGCACCACTTTGTCTTAATGATGCAGCACTCCCTTTTCCAACATCTCCAAAACCAGCAACTATTGCAACCTTGCCTGACATCATGACATCTGTTGCTCTTCTAATTCCATCAACTAAACTTTCTCTACATCCATATAAATTATCAAATTTTGATTTTGTAACTGAATCATTAACATTAATTGCTGGAATCATTAAAGTTTTATCTTTTTCCATTTTATTTAATGCTTTAATTCCAGTTGTTGTTTCTTCTGAAACCCCCCTAATATCTTTTAATAATCCTTTGTAATCATTATGCATGATTGCTGTTAAGTCACCACCATCATCCAATAACATGTTTGCTTTCCAATCTTTTTTTCCTTCAATTGTTTGTTTTATACACCACAAATATTCTTCTTCTGTCTCACCCTTCCAGGCAAAAACAGGTATACCAGCTTTAGCTATTGCAGCTGCCGCATGGTCTTGTGTTGAAAAAATATTACAAGACGACCATCTAACTTCAGCACCAAGATCTACTAAAGTTTCAATTAAAACTGCAGTTTGAATTGTCATGTGAAGACATCCTAAAATTTTTGCTCCCTTTAAAGGTGCTTTTTGAGCGTATTCTTCTCTTAATGCCATTAACCCAGGCATTTCACTTTCAGCTATAGCAATTTCTTTTCTACCAAAATCTGCTTGTGATATATCTTTTACTTTATAATCTTCCATTGCCGGCGTTTCTAACAATAATAACTCAATTAATCAACTTTTGATTAAATTTTAGGAAAAATAATTTCAACATTTGCTCCCTTTTGTTCCCTGTTATTGGATGCACTAATTGTTGCACCATGAAGGTCTACAAGATTTTTCACAATATTTAATCCCAAACCAGAGTGTTCCCCAAATTTATCGGGTCTGTTACTATAAAATCTACTAAAAATTTTATCAGTATTTTTTTCTTTAAAACCCCTCCCTTGATCAATAACCTTAAGGAAAGTTTTTTTTTCACTGTCTTTAAAAATTTCAACTAGAATTTCTTGATTATCATTACTAAAAGAAATTGAATTATCTAATAGATTAGCTATAATTTGTTCTATTCTATTCTCTATTCCATTAATTGAATATTCGTCTAAATTTTTATTATCAATAAGTTTTATTTTAATTCCTCTTTTAGCTTCATAAATATTATTAAAATCATCAACTACAGATTTAGCTATTAATTTTAAATTTACTTTTCTCATTTTTTCTTTACTTAAAGCAACTTCATCTTTTAACATTTGTGAATAGTCAGTAATTAATCTTTCTATTCTTTGAACGTCGTGATTAAGAATATCAATTAATTTACTCCTTTGTGCTGGTTCTTCTGTTTCATGTAGTATTTCTGAAGCACTTTTTAATGATGTTAAAGGATTTCGAATTTCATGAACTAAATCTGTAGAAAAATTTTCTGCATGAGAAATTCTTTTTTGAAGTTCATATGTCATATCATCTAATGAAGTGGATAAAGCACCCAACTCATCATTTCTGCTTTTAAGTTCATTAATATTTGTTTTTTTCCTACTTTTTTCTTTTATTATTTTTGTATAAATAACTAAGTTTTTTATTGGCTTTAAAAAATATCTATTTAAAACAAAAGAAAATATAAAAATAACTATCGCAACAACAAATGCAGTTCTTAATATAAAACTTTTTCTTTCATCAATTGCAGATCTTATATCATTTGCATTTTCTGAAATTGCCAAGTATCCAATATTTTTTCCTTCAAATGTTACATTTTTAATTGTTGTTAATAAAAACTGTTCATAATTTTCCTGAGTAAAAGTATAGGGCTTTCCAAAATTTTTTGACCATGAATAATGAGATAAAATATCTTTTAATGAAATTGTTTTTTCTTTATTTAGATTTTTTGATTCAGTTATTTTTTTGCTAGTTTCTTCGTTTAAAATTTCTAACTGAACTATATCTAGTCTTTTAGAAAATGATCTAGGGTCTAGATCTAATGTATCAGTGTCACCAACTAAATTAAATTGATTATCAAATAAAATTACCCTATCTAAATTTTGAAACAAGAATCTTGTTGAAAACAAAAATCTTCTTATATCTTCTTCTTCAAACTTTATCCTCAGTCTTAAAATATGATCAATTGTATTATCTATTATCTTAATATGATTAGCTGTTTTTTTTTGAATTAAATTTGGTTTAACATTTTTTATATAGAGTACTGTAAAACTTCCAAGAATGATGAAAATTATTAAATTTATAAATAAAAATTTTTTTAATATAGATAAACTTTTTAATAAATTATTGAACATTAACTAACGTTCCATCTATATCCACTACCATATCTGGTTTCTATTGCCGAAAAATCAGGGTCAACTTTCTTAAATTTTTTTCTTATTCTTTTTACATGGCTGTCAATAGTTCTATCTTCAATATCCGTATCTTCTCTATATGCAATATCCATCAATTGAGCTCTTTCTTTTATTATGCCGGGTCTTTTAGCTAATTCTTTTACTATTAAAAATTCTGTAGTTGTTAGTTTATCTGGTAATTGTTTACCATTCCATTCACATTCTAATTGTGAGGAATCAAGTTTAAGTTTTCCATGTGAAATTATGTTTTTTGCGTCTTCAATATTATTATTAATATCTTTTTTTCTTAATTGAACTCTAATTCTTTCAATTAAAACTTTTATTGAAAATCCTCCAGATTTTTTTACAAAATCATCTGCTCCTAGCTTTAGACCTAATAATTCATCAATTTCATCATCCTTGGAAGTTAAAAAAATAACAGGTAAGGATGTTTTTTTTCTTAATTTCTTTAAAAGTTCTTCTCCATCCATTTTGGGCATTTTAATATCAATAACTGCTAAATCTGGTGGTGATCTTGTAAGACCAATTAATGCACTTTCTCCATCTAAATATGTTTGAACTTTAAAGCCTTCTTTTTCTAGAGCAATACTTATGCTTGTAAGTATATTTCTATCATCGTCTATTAATGCGATTGTTTGTGTGTGCATGTATTACTTTAAAAGTACTAAATTGTTCTAATTTGGGCAATCCTAATTTGTTAATGAAGAATGCCCCAATTATCCCCTGTATTTACATCAACAGTTAATTGTGTGGAAAATGAATGTAAATCACTTTTGGTGACACTAGACATTTCATGCTTTATTATTTCCGTCATGACTTTAACCTCTTTTTCAGGAACTTCAAAAATTAATTCATCATGAATTTGAAGTAAAATTTTTGATTCATTACCTTTTAAGCTTTTAAGTTTTTTATCTAATCTAATCATAGCTAGCCTCATTATTTCTGATGCAGAGCCCTGAATTGGTGCATTTATAGTGGCACGTTCTTGAAAATTTCTAACATTAAAATTTTTATCATTTATTCCATTAAAATGAGAGCGTCTTCCAAAAATATTATTAACATAACCACTTTTTCTACAAAATTTAATAGTACTATCCATATAGATTTTTATTTCTGGAAATTTAAAAAAATAAGCATTTAAAAATTCTTCTGCCTCATGATTTGAAACATTAATTTGTTTTGCAAGTCCATATTGAGAAATTCCATAAATTATTCCAAAATTTATTGCCTTAGCTTTTCTTCTCATATCTTGGTCAACTTTTTTAATATCAACATTAAATACCTGACTTGCGGTTAGTAAATGAATATCTTCATTATTTTTAAATGCTTTTTTTAACTCTTTAACATCTGCTAAATCTGCTAAAATTCTCATTTCTATTTGATTGTAGTCAGCTGAAATTAAAGTGAATCCTTTTTCGGCTATAAAAGCTTTTCGTATATCTTTTCCATCTTCTGTTTTAATTGGAATATTTTGTAAGTTTGGATCACTTGATGCCAATCTTCCAGTAGTGGTAGCAGCTAATAAGAAAGAAGTATGAACTCTTTTGGTATTTGGGTTTATATGTTCTGGAAGAGAATCGGAGTAAGTATTTTTAAGTTTAGAAACTTGACGCCAATCTAAAATTAACTTTGGAAATTCATGACCTTTAAACGCTAAGTCTTCAAGAACGCTTGCACTTGTTGCAAAGCTTCCCTTTCTAGTTTTTTTTAAAACTGCAATCTTTAGCTCATTATACATTATTTCACCTAATTGTTTCGGTGAAGCTATATTAAATTCTTTTTTCGAAATCTTAAAAATTTCTTTTTTTAATTTTTTAATTTTTTTTTCAAACTTTTCAGATAATACTTTTAAAGATTTATTATCAATTTTAATGCCTTCAATTTCCATAAATGCTAATATTTTAATTAATGGTTTTTCAAAGATTTCATAAATATTTGTTAATTTTTCTAATTTAAGGTTTTTAATAAAAATTTTATATAATCTGTAGGTGATGTCAGCATCTTCTGCTGCATACTCCATCGCCTTATTAAGCTCAACATTACTAAAGTTTATTTCCTTTTTTCCTGTACCTACTATTTCTTTGAAAGAAATTGTTTTATGTCCAAGGTGAATTTCTGATAATGTATCCATATTGTGACGATTTTTACCTGCATCAAGCACGTAAGACATCAGCATTGTATCTTCCATTGAAGACATGTTTATTCCCTGCTTATAAAGAACAATAAAGTCAAACTTGATATTTTGTCCAATTTTTTTTACACTTTTATCTTCAAGGAGAGGCTTTAATTTTTTTATAATTATTTCTTTTTTTAGACATCCTTTTGACTTATGCCCAATTGGAATGTAGCAAGCTTTTCCAATTTTAGTGCTTAAAGAAATGCCAACCAAATCTGCTTGGTGTGCATCTAAAGAGCTAGTTTCAGTATCAATTGCTAGTTCTCCAGCTTCTTCTGCTTCTTCAATCCAATCATCAATTTGTTTTTCATCAGTAATTAAATGATAATCTTTTTTACTTATTATTTTTTGATTTTCCTTAGGTTCTTTATCAGTCTTGTTAACTTCTAGTGCAGGTTCTCCATATGTTGAGATAACTGAACTAAGTAATCTATTAAATTCCATCTCTCTTAAAAACTTATATAATTTGCCCTTATCAATCTCCTTTAATCGAAACTCTTCTATTTCTCTATTGACTGGTGTATCTTTTTTTAATGTAACTAATTTTTTGCTAATAATTGCTTTATCTTTATTTTCTAGGAGTGTTTCTCTTCTTTTATTTTGTTTTATCTCTTGTGCATTATCTAATAATTTTTCTAAAGTTCCATATTTGTTAATTAACTCAGCTGCTGTTTTAACTCCTATACCAGGTACACCAGGAACATTATCACTGCTATCACCAGCTAATGATTGAACATCAATTACTTTTTTTGGTTCCACTCCAAATTTATTAATTATATCTTCTGGAGTTATAAATTTATTTTTCATTGGATCAAATAATCGAACATCTTTTTTATAAAGTTGCATCAAATCTTTATCAGAAGACACGATTGTAACCTTTGCTCCCTTCGCTAAAATTTGCTCAGCGTAGGTAGCTATTAAATCGTCCGCTTCATAGTTGGGAAGATCAACCGATGGCAAATTAAAAGCAACTACTGACTTTCTAATGTATTCAAATTGTGGGACTAAATCATCAGGTGCTTCAGATCTATTAGCTTTATAATCTGTATAAATTTTATTCCTAAAAGTTTTTCTGGCTGAATCAAAAATTACAGCAAAGTGAGTAGGCTTTTGTAAGTTTTCATTAGATTTAGAATCTTCTAATAACTTAAATAACATACTGCAGAAACCACTAACAGCACCTGTTGGAAGTCCATCACTTTTCCTGATTAATGGTGGTAAGGCATAATAAGCTCTAAAAATATAACCTGACCCATCTATTAAATAAAAATGATCAGTTTTTTTTATTTTATCCATTTAAATAATATTATCTTAATTATTTTAAATATTGTAAATGTATTAACGTCTATGGATAAAAAAAATATACTTTCTGTAAAAAACTTAGAAAAAATTTACTCTAGTAAAGAAACTTCTGCTACTAAAGCTTTAAATAATTTAAACTTAGACGTGAAAGAGGGCGAGATTTTTGGACTACTTGGTCCGAACGGTGCTGGGAAAACAACTTTTATAAATATTTTAGCAGGAACTGTTATAAAAACTTCAGGGCAAGTAAATGTATGGGGTTTTGACATAGACAAGAATTCAAGACAAGTTAGAGCTTCGATTGGTATAGTTCCTCAAGAAGTTAATCTTGATCCATTTTTTAGCCCTAGAAAACTATTAGAATTACAAGCAGGGCTCTACGGAATTAAAAAAAAAGATAGAATAACAGACACTATTTTAAAATTAGTGTCTTTAGAAAAACAAGCTGACAGCTACGCAAGAAGCCTATCTGGTGGAATGAAAAGAAGGTTATTAATGGCTAAAGCACTAGTTCATCAGCCACCCATAATTTTTTTGGATGAACCAACAGCTGGAGTTGATGTTGAGTTAAGAAAAAATTTATGGGAAAATGTAAGATTACTTAACCGACAAGGTGTAACTATTCTTTTAACAACTCACTACCTTGAAGAAGCAGAGGAAATGTGTGATCGAATAGCTATATTAAATAAAGGAAATTTAATCGCTTTAGACAGCACTAAAAATCTTTTAGATAAAATACAAACTAAAAAAGTAATAATTAAAACTGATAAAAAAATTAATATTAATGATGATGATTTAGATTCACTAAAAATTATATCAAATTTAGAGAATGAAGTTTGTATGTCTTATGAAAAAAGCAAAATTAATATGGGAGAACTAATAGCTTTAATTAAAAAGAATAATGTCCAAATTATAGATATATCTACAGATGATGGTGATTTAGAGGATGTTTTTCTTAGATTAATAAAAAACTAGATTAATATAAGAATAAATAGTAAATTTAAAATAATGGAACTAATAAAAACAAATATAAATCAAAAAATATTAAAATCACTATTTGTAATTATTTTAGGATCGATTGCGTTAACAATATCAGCAAAATTTAAGATACCTTTTTATCCTGTGCCGATGACTATGCAAACTTTTGTTGTTCTCTTTTTAGGAATAGCATTTGGATACAAAATTGGTCTTGCAACAGTTGGCATTTATCTTCTAGAAGGAATGGTTGGTATTCCCGTTTTTTCTAATTCACCCGAGAAAGGTATTGGCCTAGTTTATTTTACAGGCCCAACTATGGGATATTTAATAGGATTTTTATCTGCAGTTTTTTTAGCAGGCTACTTAAATTTAAAAAATAATATTTTTTTAATTTTTATTAAGCTTGTACTGGCTGTTTCAACAGTTTATATACTTGGAGTTTTTTGGCTTGGAAGTTTAATTGGTTGGGAAAAACCAATCTTTCAATTAGGTGTAACACCTTTTTTATTAGCTGAATTATTTAAAATTTGTTTATTATCCTTATTAACAAAAAAAATTATTAAATTTAGAAAATTTATCTAGGGGATCTTTTAGATAATATTCTTTGTAATGTTCTTCTGTGCATTTTAAGTCTTCTAGCAGTTTCAGAAACATTTCTATTACATAATTCAAAAACTCGATGAATATGTTCCCACTTTACTCTATCAGCTGACATTGGATTTTCTGGTGGTTGGGCTTTTTTATCTGGATCTGCCAAGAGTGCTTTTTCAACATCATCAGCATCTGCGGGTTTAGCAAGATAATCAATAGCACCTTCTTTAATAGCTGCTACAGCAGTTGGAATATTGCCATAACCAGTTAGCATAATAATTCTACTTGTGGGATTTAATGATTGTATTTGTTTTACAACCTCTAATCCATTGCCATCACTTAATCTTAAATCTACAACAGCAAATGCAGGTTTTTTTTGTATAACTGCTTCAACTCCTTTCTTAACACTTTCAGCTTGAATTACTTCAAAACCTTTTTTCTCCATTGCTCTAGCAAGTCTCTCTCTAAAGGGGTTATCATCGTCAACAATTAATAGAGATTTATTGTTAAAATCGCTTATTTTTTTTAGGGAGTTCAATACAACCATAGCATTAATATGGTAGTTAATTTATTGAATTCAATACCTATTATTTACTTTACATTAATTAATTATTCCCTTAATTGCATAAATTATATGAAAGTTTTTAATAATTATTAAAACTTTTTTTTATTAAATTTTTTTGGGGCCCTATGAAATGCAAAAATTTAAAACTGTTGACGAGCTTGTAAGTCAACTAAAACCAGAAAGACCAGTTTATTGTATCAGAAAAAAACCGATACATGTTGCATCAAAAATATTCCAAAATAAATTTCCTGGTAAAATTCTATACGCTATAAAAACTAACTCACATCCTGAAGTATTAAAAACCATTGCTAAAAGTGGGATTGAAAATTTTGATGTGGCATCAATTAAAGAAATTAAGGATATAAAAATAATCAACCCTAATGCAAAATGCTCATACATGCACACTGTCAAAAGTAGAGAGAGTATAAAAGAAGCTTACTTTAGATATAATATAAAAGCATATTCACTAGACACAAAAGACGAACTTATAAAAATTATTGAATCTACAAATCATGCAAAAGATCTAGAACTATTTGTTAGAGTGGCAGTATCAAATGAACATGCAGAAATAGATTTATCAAAAAAATTTGGGGCACTAACTTCTGAAGCTTCTGGTTTACTAAGATTAACAAAACAATATGCAAAAAAGATTGGCTTAAGTTTTCATGTTGGTTCTCAGTGTATGCATCCAATTTCGTATGCCAAAGGAATAACGAAAGTAGGAAATATAATTAAAAAAACAAAAATTTTACCAGATTATATTAATATTGGTGGTGGTTTCCCAGCAATCTATCCTGACTTGATTCCACAACCTTTAGATAATTATTTTGAAGAAATAAAAAAAAGTTTAGAAAATTTAAAACTAGAAAAACTCCCTGAAATAATTTGTGAACCTGGAAGAGCAATTGTTGCAGAAAGTGGATCAACAATTGTAAGAGTAAATTTAAGAAAAAAACAAAAATTGTATATTAATGATGGTACGTATGGAACTCTATTTGATGCGGGGACTCCTAATATAGTATTCCCAGCTCGTTTGATAAAAAGTGGAAAAATAATTTCAAAAAAATTAACAGCATTTAATTTTTATGGTCCGACTTGTGATAGTATGGATTACATGAAAGGTCCATTTTTACTACCAAATAATATTAAAGAAAATGATTATATAGAACTAGGGCAGCTTGGTGCATATGGTTTAACTTTTAGAACTCAATTTAACGGTTTTTATTCAGATGAAATCTATGAAGTTGAGGATAATCCAATCATAACAATGTATGGCAAAGACATTAATAAAGCTACATTAGTTGCTTAATGTCAGAAAATAAAAATCTTCTTCACAATAGCAAAAAAAACTTCTTAAAAAACCCAGTTGAACACATAGATATTACATCATTTGATTCTAGAAAAATTATTTCATCAATGGAAAAAATGTCTTTTGTTTCAAGAGAAACTGCACGCGCTGCAAATATCTTTAATGAAATGATTAAAGATAAGGATTGTACTATTTTTTTAACTATTGCAGGATCAACATCTGCCGCAGGGTGCATGAATATTTATAAAGACTTAGTTAAATACAATATGGTGGATGCAATTATTGCTACTGGAGCATCCATAGTAGACATGGATTTCTTTGAAGCCTTAGGTTTTAAACATTATCAAGGTTCACAATTTCAAGATGATACCGAATTAAGAAAAAACTATATTGATAGAATTTACGACACATACATCGATGAAGATGAATTGCAAGAATGTGATAAAAAAATATGTGAGATTGCAGATAGTTTAGAAGCGAGAAGCTATACTTCTAGAGAATTTATTTATGAAATGGGAAAATATTTAAAAAAAAATTCTAAAAAAAAAAGCTCTTTAATTGAAACAGCTTATAACCATAATGTTCCAATATTTTGTCCAGCTTTTACAGATTCGAGTGCGGGATTTGGTTTGGTTATTCATCAAGAAAAAAATCCTAAAAAACATATAACGATAGACTCTGTTAGAGAATTTCGTGAACTAACAGAAATCAAGATCCAATCAAAAGGATCTGGTTTATTTATGATTGGTGGTGGAGTTCCAAAAAACTTCGTTCAAGATACAGTTGTTTGTGCAGAACTTTTAGGTAAAAAAGTTGAGATGCATAAATATGCTGTGCAAATCACTGTTGCAGATTCTAGAGATGGTGCGTGTAGTAGTTCTACTTTAAAAGAAGCAAGTTCTTGGGGAAAAGTTGATATAATTAAAGAACAAATGGTTTTTGCTGAAGCAACTAGCGTTTTACCTTTAATTGCAAGTGATGCCTACCACAAAGGTGAATGGAAAAAGAGAACTAGAAAAAATTTTTCGAAAATATTTGGATAAAAATTGAAATATCTTTCTAATAAAAACGGATTTCTTGGAGTAGACAATGATGTCAATTTTAAAGAAAAAGTAGTAATTGTCCCTTTTGGCTTGGAAAAAACAGTTAGTTATGGTGGTGGTACTAGAAATGGACCTAAAGAAATTATTAAAGCATCTCATCAAGTAGAATTATATGATGAAGAATTGCACTGTGAACCTTATAAAAAGATTGGAATTAAAACACTAAAACCATTTAAAATTGATAAAGATATTAAAAAAGCTCTTAAAAAAATGTCAAATATAAATGAGGAAATTTTAAATAAAAAACTTTTTCCTCTTACCTTTGGTGGAGAACACTCAATTACACCCGGGTGTATTGTACCATTTACAAAAAAACACAAAAAAATATGTTTATTGCACTTTGATGCGCATGCTGATTTACGAGAAAGCTACAATGGTGAAAAATTTTCACATGCATCAGCAATTAAAAGATGTCTAGATCATAAAAATGTATCTGTGATTTCATTTGGTATAAGAAATATTTCGGCGAGTGAAATACCCTTTTTAAAAAAAAACTTATCAAGAATTAAAATTTTTTGGGCAAAAGATAAGCTTAAATGGAACTTAAAAAAATTTAAACAATTAATAAAAAATAAAACTGTCTATTTAACCTTTGATGTTGACGGATTAGATTCTAGCATTATGCCCGCTACTGGAACTCCTGAACCTGGAGGTTTGTTATGGGACGAAACTTTAAATATTATAAAGATCGCTGCTAAAAATTCTAATATTGTTGGTGCTGATATAAATGAGCTATCACCAATTAAAGGCTTTAATTCTTATAATTTTTTAGTAGCTAAACTCGCTTATAAAATTTTATCTTATAAATTTTTATATTAAGCTTTTACAGTTTTAAGAGTTCCTAATAATAATCTAAAAGGTATTAACATCACCAATGCTACAAATATTTTAACTGCTAAATCTCCAAAAGATAAAGTAATCCATGGTATTCCTGTTGCATAAAAAGATATTGAAAAGAATAAAAAAGTATCAACTGTAGATCCAATGAATGATGATGTTAAGGGTGCCACAAACCACTTCTTTTTTCTCAATTTATCAAAAATTTGTACATCTAATAATTGTGCAACCAGAAATGCAGTACCAGATCCAACAGCAATTCTTACTGAAATTAAATCTGCAAAATTTGTTGAAAATAAAAGAGTAAAAATAATACCTATAACAAACCCAATATATACAATTTTTCTAGCAATTACTTTACCGTAAGATCTATTGGTTAAATCTGTTATCAAAAATGCAATAGGATAACTAAATGCACCATAAGTTAATATCTCTTCTAACCCATAATATTTTATTGGGTATTGAACTAAATAATTTGAAGCTAATACAACCGCTCCCATTAAAAATGAGAGAATTAAAAATAGTTTATTCATTACACTGATTTTCTTATCGAGACTTTTTTAAATGGTGACTTTATTAAAATACTTTTTTTTAATTTTTTTAATCTTGGTGATAGGTCTCTATTTTTTACAGCTTTTAAAAATTGATCAAAGCTCCCTTTTTTATCAACAGATCTAACTCCAGCATTACTTACTGTAAGCTTTAGACTTCTCTTCAAAAGTTCACTTGTAAATTTAACTTTTTTTAAATTTGGTAAAAATCTTCTCTTTGACTTATTGTTAGCATGACTAACATTGTGGCCCTTCATAGGAATTTTTCCAGTTAATTCGCATTTTTTTGCCATAATATTTAGTGACTATATAAGATGTGATAATGATCTCGTCAAGTTTATTAGGATCAATTAATTATACTTCTTGCCTATTATTTCTCTAAAATTGTTAACACCTTCATGAATTAATAATTCTTTAAGCTCTTTTTTAATGTTTCCTACAATATTTGGTCCTTGAAAAACCATTCCTGTATATAACTGCACATAACTAGCTCCAGATGAAAATTTTTCATATGCACTTTTTCCAGAGTCAACACCACCTACTCCAATAATTTCAATTTTACCTTTTAATAAATTATAAAATTTAGCAATTAATTTATTAGACTTTTCTTCTAAAGGTTTACCTGAAAGACCACCTTTTTGATGTTTTAATATATTCTGTAAATTTTCACGATTACTTTCTGTTGTATTTGATACAATAATTGCTCTTACTTTATATTTTAATAGTATTTCACTAATTAAACTGATTTGGTTATCTAAAATATCAGGAGAAATTTTTACAACTATTGGTGTTTTAGATTTTAATTTAATTTTTTCTTCTTCTATAGAATTAATTAATTCATCAAATTTTTTTTCATCATGAAAATTTCTTAGATTCTCTGTGTTGGGTGATGAAATATTTACTGTGATATAATCTGCAATATCATGAAACGTCCTTAGACCAATTAAATAATCATTTAATCTATCATTTGTGTCTTTATTTGGTCCTATATTTATTCCTAATAATCCTCTTGGCAAATTAGATCTAATTCTTGAGCTTACATTTTTTGCCCCTAAATTATTAAATCCAAGTCTATTTATAAGTGCCTGATCTTCAACTAAACGAAATACTCTTGGTTTTGGGTTGCCATACTGTTCATTGGGTGTAATTGTTCCTACTTCTACAAATCCAAATCCAAGCTTAAATAGTGGGTTATAAACTTCTGCATTTTTATCAAAGCCTGCCGCTATACCAATTGGGTTGTCTATTTTTTTACCAAATAAAATTGATTGAAACATAGAATCACCTCTGTTTTTATCAAATATATTTGTAGCTAAATTCAATTTTAAAGATTTAATTGCTAAATTATGAGCTATTTCAGGATCAATTTTAAAAATTAAAGATCTGAATTTTGAAAACATTATTTTATCTTATCTTCTATCAGTTGTTTTGTTTCATTAACTCCAAAAAAGCTTATGAAAAAACCCATTCTTGGTCCATTCTCATCTCCAAAAATCACCTCATAAATTAATTTGAACCAATCTCTTAAATTTTCTGTATAACCATTCTCTTTACCAGTTGAATAAATTAATGTTTGAATTTCTTCTGGTGTCATCTCATCATTACAATTTTCTAATGTTTTAATTAAGGCTTTAAGGGCATTTTTTTCTTCTTCATTAGGTTTTTTATATTTTTTTTTTAATTTAATTACATCGTTGAAATATCTAATTGCATAACCAATTAAATTATCAAAAATTTGGTGATTTTTTTCTAAAATATTTTTTTTATATTTTTTAACAAATTTCCATAGAAGTTCTTTACTATTTGCATTGCTCGTTTCTACTAAATTTAGCAACATTGAAAAAGTCATTATAATTTCTTCTTCAGGCATCTTGCCGTTATGAACGTGCCAAACTGGATTCATTAACAATTGTATTTCATTTTGTGTTTTTCCTTTTTCTACAAAATCTAAATATTCATCTACAGCCTTTGGAACAATCTCATTATAAAGTTTTTTAGCTCTCTTTGGGTTTTGGTACATATATAAAGATAGACTTTCAGGTGAAGCATACTCTAACCATTGATCAATGGTGATTCCATTTCCTTTAGATTTAGAAATCTTTTCTCCTTTTTCATCTAAAAATAATTCATAAGCAAATCCCGATGGATTTTTTTTTCCCATCAATTTAATAATTTTTGTTGATAAAATTGCACTTTCAATTAAATCTTTTCCATACATTTCAAAATCTATATCAAGAGCATACCATCTCATTGCCCAGTCTACTTTCCATTGGAGTTTACAGTTTCCATCAAGAATACTTGCCTCAAGTTTTTTACCATTGTTATCAAATATTATTTTTGATTTTTCTTTTATAATTTCAACAACTGGAATTTCTAAAACAACTCCTGTTTCAGGACAAATTGGAAGAAATGGACTATAAGTTTTTTGACGCTCTTTACCTAAAGTAGGAATAATTATATCCATAATCCCTTGATAATTTTCAAGAATTATCTGTAATGTTGGATTAAAAAAACCTGTCTTATAAAGGGATGTCGAGCTTTTAAAGTTATATTTAAAATTAAATTTATCTAAAAATTTTTTTAACATTTCATTATTATGTTCACCAAAGCTATTAAATTTTTTAAATGGATCAGGAACTTGTGTTAAAGGTTTGTGTAAATTATTATTTAAAAGTTCTTGATTTGGAACATTGTCTGGAACTTTTCTTAATCCATCCATGTCATCTGAAAAGGTAATAATTTCTGTTGGAAGTTCTGTAAGATGACTTAATGCGTTAACCATCATTGAAGTTCTAGCTACTTCACCAAAAGTTCCTATATGTGGAAGCCCACTAGGACCATAACCTGTTTGTAAAATAATTTTACCTTTTTCTTTTATGAAAGATTTTCTCTCACGTAATATTTTTTTAGCCTCTACAAAAGGCCATGCGCTAGTTTTATTTAAATTATCTTTTTCAATCACGAGTTATATTAACAAAATATCTTATATTTAGTGCTATTATTAATTCTTATAGAGTTGAAATTTATTTACCATAAAATAATATTCTTTCAAAATGTCTAATTATAAAACTGTTTTTTTTACCTTGGGTGTTTTACAAATAATTCTTGGAATATCTATGATCTTTCCAATTTTAACCCAAATTATATATTCCGAAATAGATTCTTCGTTTATTGGTGCATCCATTATTTCAATAATATTTGGTGTCTTATTTTTTTTATCCAATCTAAATCATGATAAAAAATTAAATCTACAACAAGCCTTTTTACTTACTGCCCTTTCATGGTTTACTATTGCTATATTTGGATCTTTACCTTTTATTTTTTCTACTCTCAATTTAACTATTACTGATGCATTTTTTGAAAGCATGTCAGGAATTACAACTACGGGATCAACTATAATTTCAAATTTAGAACAAACACCAAAAGCAATTCTTTTATGGAGAGCTATGCTTCAATGGTTGGGTGGAATAGGTATAATTGTAATGGCAATAACTTTAATGCCTATAATGAATGTGGGTGGAATGCAGTTATTTAAAATTTCAAGTAATGATTCATCTGAAAAAATACTACCAAAATCTAAGGAGATTGCTGTTAGATTAATTTATGTATACTTGTGTTTAACAACTCTTTGTGCAGTAACTTATAAAATTTTTGGTATGGGATTTTTTGATAGTTTTACTCATTCCATGACAACAATTGCTACTGGTGGTTTTTCAAATTATGATCAATCTATAGGATATTTTAACAGCCTGTCTATTGAAATTTCTTCAATGATTTTTATTATTTTAGGAAGTTTACCATTTATTGCTTACATAAAGTTTTTAAATGGAAATAAAAAAATATTTATTTCTGACGTTCAAATAAAATCATTTATTAAAATAATTATATATTCAATTATTATACTTTTTATTTATTTAATTATTCAAAATAAAGATATCTCGCAAATTAATATAAGAACAATATCTTTTAATGTTATATCTATTTTAACTGGGACAGGATATGTCACTGGAGAATTTGATGGTTGGGGAAATTTTCCTTTAATTTTTTTCTTAACCTTGATGTTTATAGGTGGGTGTGCAGGATCAACAACTTGTGGTATAAAAATTTTTAGAATTCAAATCCTATATCTTTTTATAATCAATCAATTAAAAAAAATTATTTATCCAAAAGGTATTTTTGTAATTAAATATGATAAAAATAATGTTGATGATAAATTTATGGCTTCAATTATTTCTTTTATTTATCTTTATATAATTATATTTTTTTTAATAACTGCCTTTTTATCTTTAAGTGGATTAGATTTTATTACAGCAATTTCGGGAGCAGCAACATCTATTTCAAATGTAGGACCTGGTTTGGGTCCCACAATAGGTCCAAATGGTAATTTTTCAGCTTTACCACAAGTTTCTAAGTGGATTTTAAGTCTTGGAATGATTTTAGGTAGACTTGAGTTGTTTGCTATATTAGTTTTATTCTTACCTTCTTTTTGGAGGAATTAATTATGATTGAAACAAAAGACAATTGGATAGATTCTCTTAGAGTTTATAAAGATATAAGAATGGTTAGAATATTGCTCTTAGGAGCAATAAGCGGCTTTCCATGGGTTTTGATTGGAAGTAGTTTAAGTCTTTGGTTAAAAGAAGAAGGTCTAAGCAGATCAACCATTGGATGGGCTGGATTAATTTTTGGTGTTTACGCTTTCAATTATTTATGGGCACCAATCATCGATAGAATTCAAATACCAATTTTAACAAAAAAACTAGGTCACAGAAGAGGATGGATAGTTTTGATGCAAATTGCAATTTTGCTTTGCTTAGTTGTATGGAGTTATATTAACCCAACAGAAAACTTAGCATTATTAATTACAGTAGGATTAATTATTGCCATAGCTTCAGCTACTCAAGACATAACAGTCGATGCTTTAAGAATTGAACAAATTAGTGAAAACGAAGGAAAATCTATGGCGGCAGGCGCTGCTATGGCTGTCGTTGGCTGGTGGACAGGTTACAAATTAGGAGGAGTTATAGCTTTATTTACGGCAGAATATTTTGAAAACATTGGTATTGTTGATTATTGGCAAACAACTTTTTTGATATTGGGAGTGGTAGTAATTTTAATGAATATAGGACTGATGTTTGTCCACGAACCAATTGAAACTGATAGACAATCAAAACAAAGAGAAACTGATAAAATGATAGAAGGTAAAATTGGGTCAAACAATATTATAACGAATTTCATTGCTTGGATAACTGGAACAATTGGTGGACCTATAATTAGTTTCTTCAAAAAAAATGGATTTGCTATTGCAGTAGGAATTTTAAGTTTTGTATTCTTATTCAAAATTGGAGAAGCTTTTCTTGGGCGTATGTCTATTGTTTTTTATAAAGAACTTGGATTTTCTAAAGGACAAATTGCAATCTACTCAAAAACTTTAGGTTGGATAACAACAGTTGTTTTCACGTTGTTGGGAGGAATATTTGCAATGAGACAAGGAACTGTAAAAACATTGTTTATTGCTGGAATATTAATGGCTTTAACAAATCTACTTTTTGCTGTTTTATATTGGGTAGGCAAATCTGAATGGTTATTTGCTGTTGCAGTTATATTCGATGATATTACCGCTGCTTTTGCAACGGTAGCATTTGTTGCTTTCATATCATTATTAGTTGATAGAACTTATACTGCTACTCAGTATGCATTACTTGCATCTGTTGGAACTGCTGGAAGAACAACTCTAGCGTCATCTTCAGGAGCCTTAGTTGATTGGCTAAACGGAGATTGGGGAACATTTTTCGTCTTAACTGCTATAATGGTTATTCCATCCTTAATTTGTTTATGGTTTATAAGACACAAGTTAAAAATTGGTGCCCAATAATTTTTTTTGTAAAAGTCCCTACATTAATTTATACGACAAACCTTCTTATAATTCTAAAATTAGTACACAAATTTTATACGGTGAAAAATTCAAAATTTTATTAAAAAAAAAAAAATTTATTAAAATTAAAACATCATATGATAATTATATAGGCTACATCAAATCATCAAATCATATTAATAAATTTAAGCCAACACGTAAAGTAAGTGTCTTAAAGTCTAGAATATTTAAATATCCTAAAAGTCTAACAAAGTATAAATCTAAAAAATTTTTATCTTTTTCAAGCAAAATACAAGTCATAAAAAAAAATAAAAATTTTGTAATGTTTGATAAAAATAAATGGCTAAATATCAAGGATACAAAATTAATTAATCAAAAAGAAATAGATTTTTTGAAAATTTTAAAATTATTTTTAGGCTGTAAATATAAATGGGGTGGAAAAGTATTTAATGGTATTGATTGTTCAGCATTAGTTCAAATTTTTTATCAATTTAATAACAAATACTTTCCTAGAGATACAAAAGATCAAATTAAATATTCAACAAAAAATATTAAAAGGAAAACATTCAAAAAAGGTGATATTATATTTTGGAAAGGCCATGTTGCTATTTGTATTAATTCTAAAAAATTAATTCATGCATATGGTCCTAAAAAAAAAGTTCTAATTATGCCAATAAAAGAAACAATAGAAAAAATCGAAAGAACAGCAAAACTGGTGGTGAAAAAAATTTCTTCTATAGATTATTAGCTTCTACCAAAATCAGGTTTATTAATATCTTGTTTCAATCTAATTATTTTTTTTCTGACCTTTTTTGTATCAACTAATTTTTTAATAATTGATTTATTATTTTTAGATTGAATATCTTTTTTAAACAAACGTAAATTCTTAATAAATAAATCTATAACTTTTGAAATATTTTTTTGATTATTAAAAAATATATCTCTCCACATAATTTCATTAGATGCAGCAATTCTAGAAAAATCTCTCAAACCACCTGCGCTGAACTTAACGAGATCATATTTTTTTTGTTTCTCAAAGTCAGTTGCTGTTTTAACTAAATTATATGCAATTAAGTGAGGCAGATGACTTGTCATAGAAAAAACAGCATCGTGCTTTTTTGAATCCATTGTAACAATTTTAGAACCAATTTTTTTCCAAAATTTACTCAGTACAATTAAATGTTTTTTATTAAAATTTTTTTCTTTAATCAAAATACACCATTTTCCTAAAAATAAATTACTATCACCATATTCTGGACCGCTAACTTCCGAGCCTGAAATAGGATGACTTGAAGTCCAGGAAATACTTTTTTTTAATTTTTTCTTAATTAATGCTAAAGAAATTTCTTTAGATGAGCCTACATCTGTAATAATTGTTTTTGAAGTCAAATATTTGTTAATCTTTAAAATTATTTTTTCATATTCACTCATTGGTGTACAAAAAATAATCATATCTAATTTTGGTATTACGTTTTTAAAATCAGTAGTTACTACACATGGTAATTTTAGTGTCTTAATTTTTAAAATATTTGCTTTTGATTTTTCATAAACAAATATTTTCTTACACATCTTTTTTTGAGCAATCACTCTTAATAATGAAGATCCGATTAAACCACACCCTATAATTAAAATATTTTTCATTATTTATTAAATATATCCTTCATCACACTTATAAATTTTGTATTTTCTTTTTTTGAGCCAATTGTAAGTCTTAATTTATTTTTAATATTATAACCTTCTTCAGTAGATCTTAAAATAATTCCTTTTAATTCCAATTTTCTGAATACATATTTTGCTGAAAATTTACAATTGTCAAAATTAAGTAAAAAAAAATTAGCTGAAACCTCATTGGTAGATATATCTAGGTCCTTTAAAAAAATTTTAATCTTATTTGCCCAAAAAATATTGTGTTTGATGGAGCGTTTAACAAAATTCTTATCTTTCAGTGCTTCTTTCGCAACAGTTTGTGCAACTTGATTAACATTAAATGGCGGTTTAATTATATTCATGGCATCAATAATTTTTCTTGATCCATACCCCCAACCAACTCTTAAAGCTGCTAAACCATAAATTTTTGAAAATGTTCTTAATATAATCACATTATTTTTATTTTTGAATATATCTAAACTAGATTTGTAATCTTTGTTTTTCATATATTCGAAATATGCATCATCTAAAACTAATAATATTTTTTGATTAAGTTTTTTCCTTAAACTAATTAATTCTATTGTATTTAAATATGTACCTGTTGGATTATTTGGATTAGCTAAAAAAACAATTTTAGTTTTTTTAGAAACTTTTTTAATAATTTCTTCTGCAGATATTTTAAAGTTTTTTTCTTTAGCAAATACAACATTTGCTCCAGCAATTTTCGCATAAATTCTATACATCAAAAAACTATATTGTGGAACGATTACTTCATCCGAAGGATTTAAATATAATTGACAAATCATCTGAATTATCTCATCGGATCCTGATCCACATATAATTTTATTAAAATCACAATTATATACTTTGGATAATTCTTTTCTTAAATCTTTAGACTTACTATCTGGATATTTTGATGAATTTATACTTTTGGCAGATAATGCTTTTCTTGTTTTTGGGCTAATTCCAAATGCAGACTCGTTCGCTGATAGTTTTATTATATTTTTAAGTTTACCAGCCCTAGATCTACCTGGCTTATAAGTATCAATTCCAATATTTTTAAATTTTGGTATGGTCATTTTATTGCTTTTTTACTTTATAAATAAATTATTAAACTTTTATAGTGAATAAGTGAATTAATAAAAAATTGACATAATAAATAACATCTAGTACAAAAAATACGCGCTGATTTAACTGAATTGCGAGCGCTTTAAAAAAACAGCTAAATAAGTTTTTTTATCTCCCAATTCATCAAAAAAGAACTATTTATGAATAATATAAATGATATAAAAAAAATAATAGTTGATAAACCACTAAAACTCGATTGTGGTAAAATTATTAATAATTTTCCTGTTGCCTATGAAACCTATGGTTCTCTTAACGCAAAAAAAAATAATGCAATTTTAGTTTTTCATGCATTAACTGGAGATCAATTTGTTTCTGGCATCAACCCAATAACTAAAAAAGATGGTTGGTGGTCTTATGCGGTAGGCCCGGAAAAAGCAATTGATACAAATAAATATTTTGTAATATGTGCAAATGTTATGGGTGGCTGTATGGGCTCATACGGACCAAGCAATATTGATCCAACTACAAATAAAATCTTAGGAACAAACTTTCCAGTGATTACTATAAATGATATGGTTAATGCTCAATATAATCTTTTAGATTTTTTTAAAATAGAGCAACTATTTTGTGTGACCGGTGGATCTATGGGTGGAATGCAAGTTCTACAATTTGTAAGTAATTTTCCTGACAAAACCAAAATTGCAATTCCTATTGCATGTACCGCAAGTCATTCCGCACAAAATATAGCTTTCAATGAACTTGGTAGACAATCAATTATGGCAGATGCTAATTGGGTAAATGGAAATTATTCAAATGAAAAGTTAAATCCAGATAAAGGTTTGTCAGTTGCAAGAATGGCTGCTCATATTACTTATTTGTCTAAAAATGGTTTACAAGAAAAATTTGGTAGAAAATTACAAGAAAGAGACAATTTAAAATTTAGTTTTGATGCTGACTTTCAAATAGAAAGCTACTTGCGCTACCAAGGATCTGTCTTCGTAGATAGATTTGATGCCAACAGCTATCTCTATATTACTAGGGCTATGGATTATTTTGATTTGATTAAACAGCATCATGGGAATTTATCTAAAGCATTTGAACAATCAAAAACTAAATTTTTTGTTATATCTTTTACTTCTGACTGGCTTTATCCAACATCAGAAAATAAAGATATTGTTATAGCTTTAAATGCAATTGGAGCAGATGTAGGATTTGTTGAAATTGAATCTGATAAAGGGCACGACTCATTTTTGTTAAATGTTCCTGTTTTTTTAGATACATTAAAAAATTATATTAACACCTCATATTTAAACAATTAATTATGAAACTAGAATTTAAAATAATTACAGATTTGGTAGAAAAAAACACTAGGGTTTTAGACGTTGGTTGTGGTGATGGAACATTAATGGATTTTTTAAAGAATAATAAAAAAATAGACGTTAGAGGAATTGAAATTTCTAAAAATAATGTTCAAAAATGTGTGGGAAAAGGTTTAACGGTAATTGAAGGAGATGCGGAAAAAGATCTTATTCAATTTCCTGACCGATCTTTTGATTTTGTGATTTTAAGTCAAACACTTCAGGCTTTTCTAAACCCAGAAATAGTTATTAATGAGTTATTAAGAGTCGGAAAAAAAGCTATAGTTACCATACCAAATTTTGGATTCTGGAAAGTAAGACTCCAGTTATTAATTAAAGGAACAATGCCTATTACAAAAACCCTGCCAGATGAATGGCATAATACTCCTAATCTTCATATGTGCAGCATTAAAGATTTTTTTAATTTTTGTAATAATAGAAAAATAAAATTAGATAAATCATTAGCTCTCAATAATGAAAAAACTTCATCAATAAGTAATATTAATTTAAATATTAAAAATTTATCAGCTGAATTAGGAATATTTTTAATTGAAAAATAAATGAAAATTGAAATAATTCCATGCCTGCAAGATAATTACGCCTATCTAATAATTGATGAAAAAAAAAATACTGCTTGCGTTGTTGATCCTAGCGAATCAAATCCTATTATTAAATTTTTAGAAGATAAAAAAATTGACTTAAAATTTATATTAAATACTCATCATCACTATGATCATGTAGGAGGTAACAAAGAATTAAAAGAGAAATATGGAGCAAGTGTTATTGGTTTTAAGGGAGATAAACATAGAATTCCTGAAATAGATATTTTTGTCGATGATCAAGAAAATTGGAAACATAATAACTTTGAAGCAAAGATAATTCATATACCAGGACATACTCTTGGGCATATTTGTTTTTATTTTTATAATGACAAATCAATTTTTACTGGTGACACGTTATTTTCATTAGGATGTGGAAGAATTTTTGAAGGAACTTATTCACAAATGTATGAGTCTTTAAAAAAATTAAAAGAACTGCCTCATGATACAAAAATTTTTTGTGGTCATGAATATACAATGCAAAATTCAAGATTTTGTTTAGCTCACGATCAAAACAATAAAAATCTTAAAAATAAGATAATAAATATTAAAAAAAAATTACAAGAAAAATTACCCACTATTCCATCTACCATTAAAGAAGAATTGGAGTGCAATATTTTTCTTAGATCAGATAATGTGAAAACCTTTTCAAAATTGAGAGATTTAAAGGACAATTTCTAGTTTATACGACTTGACTATAATAGGCCTCGAACTATATTGCTGAATATAAAAATTAGATTAAACAATGTCATACGCAATAATACAAACAGGTGGAAAACAGTACAAAGTAAAAGCTGGAGAAATACTTAAAATTGAAAAATTAGAGGAATCTAAACCTGATACTAAAATTGAATTTAAAGAAATATTAGCTTATGGAGATGCTAAGAATATTGAAGTTGGATCTCCATCTGTTGAGGGAGCGAAAGTTGAAGCTAATCTTATTGAAAATAGTAAAAATAGAACAATATTAATTTTTAAAAAAAGAAGAAGACAAAATTCAAGAAGAAAAAATGGTCACAGACAAGAATATTCATTAATAAGAATTAATAAAATTTTTTCAAAAGATGGTAAAATTTTATCTGAAGCAGAAAAAATAGTCAAACCAACTAAAAAAGTTGAAAAAAAAGAATTAAAAAAAACGGTAAAGACAGAAAAAAAAGAAGTAAAAGCAGCAAGTAAATAAGTTAGGTGAATTATGGCTACAAAAAAAGCAGGTGGATCATCGAGAAACGGACGAGATAGTGCTGGTCGAAGACTTGGCGTTAAAAAGTACGGTGGTGAAGTAGTAATACCTGGAAACATTATTGTTAGACAAAGAGGAACAAAAATATTTCCTGGTGAAAATGTAGGAATGGGCAAAGATCATTCAATTTTTTCTGTCATTAAAGGAAAAGTAGTATTTAAAAAAAGTAAATCTGACAGAACATTCGTTTCAGTAAAACCCAATTAGTAGTACAACTAAAAAATAAGAGTTGTATAATGAAGTTTCTAGATCAAATAAAAATTTATATTAAAGCTGGCAATGGTGGTCATGGCTCTCCTAGTTTTCGTAGGGAAAAATTTATCGAATATGGTGGACCTGATGGTGGTGATGGTGGCAAAGGTGGATCTGTAATTTTAAGATCAGAAAGAAATCTAAACACACTTATTGATTATAGGTTTCAACAACATCATAAGGCTGAAAGAGGTGAAAATGGATCAGGACAAAACCGTACTGGCCGTGGAGGTGATAATTTATTTTTAAAAGTTCCAATTGGTACTCAAGTTTTTGAAGAAGATAATAAAACTCTAATATTTGATTTTAAAAAAGAAAGTGAAGAATTTGTTGTAGCTAATGGGGGCAAGGGTGGACTTGGAAACACTAGATTTAAAAGTTCTACCAATAGAGCTCCTAAAAAATTTACAAAAGGTATAATTGGTGAGGAATATGTAATTTGGCTCCAATTAAAAACTATTGCCGATGTTGGTATTGTAGGCTTACCAAATGCAGGTAAATCTAGCTTGTTAGCTGCAATCACTAATGCAACACCAAAAATAGCAAACTATAAATTTACAACTTTAAATCCAAATCTTGGAGTTGCAACCTATGATGATAGAGAAATAACTTTAGCTGACATTCCTGGATTAGTTGAAGGGGCGCATGAGGGAATTGGTCTTGGAATACAATTCTTAAAACACATAGAAAGATGCAAAACGTTAATGCATTTAATAGATATTACCAATGAAGATCTTGAAAATACATATCAACAAGTTAAAAATGAACTTAAAAATTATAGTAAAGAACTTCTTAATAAAAAGGAAATTATTGTATTAAACAAAACTGATTTATTAGATGAAGACATAGTAAAAAAAATAGTGAAAAATTTCTCAAAAAATAAAACCTCAGAAGTAGTAACTCTTTCAACAATAGAGAAGGTTTCCATATCAAAAATTAAGGCCAAACTACTTTCATATGTATCTTAAAGAATCAAAAATAATTGTAATAAAAATAGGATCATCTTTATTAATTGATGATAATAAAAAAATAAGAAAAAAATGGCTTTCTGGTTTCTCTAAGGATATTCAAGAACTATTAAATCAAAATAAAAAAATAATCATTGTGAGCTCAGGAGCTATAGCAATGGGTTGTAAAAAATTAAACTTAAGTAAAAAAAATCTCAAACTTGATAAAAGTCAAGCAATAGCATCAATTGGTCAAATCGAGCTAATGAATCTATTTTCAAAAACATTTTTAAAGTTCAAAATTAATATATCTCAAATTTTACTTACTCTAGAAGATACTGAACAAAGAAGAAGAGCTTTGAATGCAAAAAGAACTTTTGAAAATTTATTTCAGTTGGGTTTTGTTCCTATAGTCAATGAAAATGATAGCATAGCTACTTCAGAAATTAAATATGGAGATAATGACAGGCTAGCTTCCAGAGTTGCTCAAATATCTGGTGCTGATGCATTAATATTACTCTCAGACGTTGATGGTCTTTATACTCAAAATCCAAAAATATATAAAAATGCAAAATTATTAAGAGTAATTAAAGATATAAACCAAGACATAGAAAAAATTGCAACAAAAAGTATTGGCGAACATGGTACCGGGGGCATGAAAACAAAAATTGATGCTGCCAAAATTTGTCAATTATCAGGATGTAAGATGGCTATTGCAAACGGTTTATCATTAAGACCTATAAAAAAAATAATTAATAAAAATAATTGCACTTGGTTCTTGCCAAAAATTTCTAAATTAGATGCTAGAAAAAAATGGATCATTAGTTCTGTGTCACCAAAAGGAGAACTTTATATTGATGATGGTGCTAAACAAGCGCTAACTAAAGGGAAAAGTTTACTGGCAGCGGGAATTAAAAAAGTTACAGGTAAATTTAATAAAGGTGATCATATAAAAATTCTAGATAAAATAAATAAAGAATGTGCAAGAGGTTTAAGCTCTTTCTCTTCAGATGAAATTTTAAAAATAATGGGTCATCATTCTAAGGAAATAGAAAAGTTATTAGGGTATATTTCAAAGTCTGAGGTAGTTCATAAAGATGATATGGTTGAATTATAAAATGAAAAAACACTTAAATTTAACTGGCAAAAAAGCAAAGCTTGCTTTGCTTAAAAAAATTGGGACTAAAAAAAAAAATAAAGTTCTTAAAGCGTATGTTTTACTAATAGAAAAAGAAAAATCACTTATACTTAAAGAAAACGCCAAAGACGTGAGATTTGCCTTAAAAAAAAAATTAAAAAAGAATTTAATTAATAGGCTTACTTTAAATTTAAAAAAATTAAATACAATTAGAGATTCAATTAAAAAAATTATTAAATTAAAAGATCCAGTTGATAATATTTTAGAGAGCTGGAAAAGACCAAATGGCCTATCTATTAGTAGAGTATCTATACCCATAGGAGTAATTGGTGTTATTTATGAAAGTAGACCAAATGTTACTTCTGATGTTGCTAGTTTATGCTTTAAATCTGGTAATGCTGTAATTTTAAAAGGAGGCTCAGAAGCAATAAATACAAATAAAATTTTATCCAAATTATTCAGAAAAGCTCTTAAAGCAAATAAAGTAAGTGAGAATTTTATCCAATTTATAGATTTTAAGAATAGAAAAGTTGTGGACTACATACTTTCAAAAATGAAAAATTATATTGATGTCATAATACCACGAGGAGGAAAAAATTTAGTAAAAACTGTAGAAGATTTTTCTAATATACCTGTTATTGGTCACTTGGAAGGTCTTTGTCATACTTTTATTGATAAAGATGCTGAATTAAAAATGGCTACTAATATTATTTATAATGCTAAATTAAGAAACACTAGCATCTGTGGTGCAACTGAAACGATTTTATTACATGAAAAAATTATAAAAAAATTCTGTAACCCTATTCTAAAAAAACTTGAAGAGAACAATTGTAAAATTTATGGGGATCAAATTTTAAAAAAATATTACAAAGGAAAACTTTATCCAGCAAAAGAAAAAGATTGGTCTACAGAATATTTATCAGCAACAGTATCTGTAAAATGTGTAAAAAATTGTGATGAAGCAATTTATCATATTAATAAATACGGCACTATGCATACAGATGCTATAATTACAAAAAATAAGAAAACTGCAAAAAAATTTTTAAAAAATGTAAAAAGTTCTATAGCTATGCATAATACATCTACTCAATTTGCTGACGGTGAAGAGTTTGGTTTTGGCGGTGAAGTTGGTATTTCCACAAATACTTTACCTCCTAGAGGACCAGTGGGTTTAGAACAACTAGTTTCGTATAAATATGAAATCACTAGCAAGGGTCAAACCAGGAAATAAATTGAAATCAAATAAAGTTAAAATTGGTATTCTAGGAGGAACTTTTGATCCTGCACACCAAGGTCATTTAGAAATATCAAAACTTGCTAAAAAAAAATTTAGTTTAAAAAATGTTATTTGGGCTGTAACTAAAAAAAACCCATTTAAAAGTGAAAGCAAATTAAACCTAAAAAACAGAATGCAGTTTGCTAAAAAATTAATTGGTACAAACAATTTTATTAAAGTTAAATTTTATGAGAATAAAATTGGCTCTAATAAAACTATTGATTTAATTAACCACCTTAAAAAAGATAAAAAATTAGAAATACACTTTATAATGGGTGCTGATAATCTTATTAATTTTCACAAATGGCACAAGTGGAAATCTATTTCCCAAAAATGTTATATCTTAGTATTTGACCGCCAAGGATATAAAGGAAAATCTTTAAAATCAATTACCTTCAAGCGGTTAAGTAAAAAACACTTAACATTTATTAGATTTAAAAAGGTTAATATTTCATCTTCTCAATTAAGAAAAATTTGATAAGGTTAAATCAATTAATGGATAAAAATACAGATCTTAAAAACATCATCATAAATACTCTGGATTTTAATAAAGCTTTTGACATCATCTTGATTGATCTTAAAAATAAAAGCTCTATGGCTGATTATATGATTATAGCAAGCGGCACTTCATCAAGACATATTCAAGCTTTATCAGAACAGATTTTAGAAAAATTAAAAGACAATGGAATTAAAAACTCTAGAATTGAAGGGAAAGAAAGTAGTGATTGGAAATTAGTTGATGGCATTGATTTAATTATTCATATATTTAATCCTGAAAAAAGAAAATTTTATGAACTCGAAAAAATATGGTCTGAACTAATTCCTAAAGAAAAATTAATGATATGATTATGATTAAAAGACCATTATTTACACTTTTTATTTTACTATCAATTTTTCAAAAAAGCTTTTCGGAAAATATTGATATATATAAAAAAATAGATTTATTTGGCGAAGTATTAGAAAAAATTAATAAAGAATATGTTGATGAAATAGATCCAGCCAAGAGCATGGATTCAGCAATAAATGGTTTATTACAATCTTTAGATCCGTATTCTGCTTATATGTCTCCCGAAAGCTTTAAAAACATGCAAACAGATACAAAAGGTGAGTTTGGAGGTCTTGGTATTGAGGTAGGTATGGAAGCGGGTGTGGTAAAAATTATTTCACCTATCGATAATACTCCAGCTTCAAAGGCAGGTTTAAAAGCAGGAGACTATATTGTCAAAATTAACAACATACAAGTACAGGGGAAATCCTTAACTGAAGCAGTTGATTTAATGCGAGGCCCTGTTGGATCTAGTATTGAAATAACAGTTAGAAGAAGGGGTATAAAAAAAGCATTAATATTTAATATAACAAGAAAAATTATTGAAGTTCAATCTGTAAAATTAAAACTTATCGACAATAATACTGCCTATATAAGGCTTACTTCTTTTAATGATAATAGCAGTGAACAAATTAAGGAAAAAATTAAAGGATTAAGCAAAAATAAAAACATAAAAGGATTTATTTTAGATTTAAGAAACAATCCTGGAGGGTTATTATCACAAGCAATTAAAATTGCAGATTTTTTTTTAGAAAATGGTGAAATCGTATCTACTAAAAGTAGAAAAATTTCAGAAAATAGAAAGTGGTTTGCTAAAAAAGGTGACCTAATCCAAGGTAAAACTTTAATTGTTCTTATTAACTATGGATCTGCATCAGCGTCTGAAATAGTAGCTGGAGCACTAAAAGATCATAAAAGAGCAATTATAATTGGAGAGAATAGTTATGGTAAAGGGTCAGTTCAATCTATAATTCCTTTAAAAAATAATGGTGCTATTAGATTAACTATTGCTAAGTATTACCTTCCTTCTGGTAAATCTATTTCTGAAGTTGGTGTAACTCCTGATATAGAGGTTATTGAAGAATCTGAAAAATTTAAAATTAACTCTGATACAGATAATCAGCTAAACTTTGCACTAAAACTTCTTAACGGTTAAATGAGTAATAAAAATGAAAATTTACCACTTAGAAGTGGAGTTGGTATCGTACTAATAAACAAAGATAATAAAGTTTTTGTTGCAAAAAGAATTGATAATCCAAAAAAGTTTTGGCAAATGCCTCAAGGAGGAGTTGATAATGGAGAAGATTATCTAACAGCTGCTTATCGAGAACTTGAGGAAGAGACTAGTATTAAAAATGTTGAGTTAATAAAAGAACTAGATGGATTAATCACTTATAAATTACCCACACATCTCTTAGGAATTATTTGGCATGGAAAATATAAGGGTCAAAAACAAAAATGGTTTGTAATGAAGTTTTTAGGAAAAGATAATGAAATAAACATCCATACTCCAAAACCTGAATTTTGCGAATGGAAATGGATTGACCTTGAAAATATAACTGACTTAGTTGTAGATTTTAAATTACACGTCTATGAGGAAGTTAAAAAAAAAGTAAAAGAAATTATTAATTAAGAGTTTTTAAAACATCAATTTTTTGATCAATTAAATATTTATTTTGATCTGTAATTTCATTATTTTTTGAATTTTCTTCTGCTTGTTTAAGCAGTTCATTAATTTTATCTTTATCGACGTCTTTGATATTAAAAATAGAGCTAGTTAATACTGATAAATTATTATTTTTAAATTCAACAATTCCATCTTCAACATAATAATTTTCTTCTCCAGATTTAGAAAAGATTTTAATCACGCCGGGTTTTAAAAATGAAATAATAGAAATATGATCTTTTAAAATTCCCATTTCTCCTTCAAAGGCTGGCACAACAACTTCAGTTACATCTTCTTTTGAAAGAAAAGATTTTTCAGGGTTTACTATCTCTATTTTAAACTCTTCATTCATTACGCAGCAGCATCTTTCGCCATTTTTTCTGCTTTTTCTACGACTTCTTCAATTGTACCTACCATATAGAATGCAGCTTCAGGTAAATGATCATATTCACCATTACAAATTGCAGCAAAACCTTTAATTGTAGATTCTAAATCTACTAATTTTCCAGGCGAACCTGTAAAGACTTCCGCTACAAAGAAAGGTTGTGATAAGAATCTTTGAATTTTTCTAGCTCTCGCTACTGTTAATTTGTCTTCTTCAGAAAGTTCATCCATTCCTAAAATTGCAATAATATCTTGAAGGGATTTGTAAGTTTGAAGAATTTTTTGTACTTCTCTAGCTACTCTATAATGCTCATCTCCAACTATTCTTGGATCTAAAATTCTAGAAGTAGAGTCTAGTGGATCAACAGCAGGATAAATTCCAATTTCAGCTATCTGTCTAGACAATACAGTTGTTGCATCTAAATGAGCAAAAGAAGTAGCAGGCGCAGGATCTGTTAAATCATCGGCTGGTACATAAATTGCCTGTACTGAAGTAATTGATCCTTTGTTAGTTGTTGTAATTCTTTCTTGAAGGTTACCCATATCCGTTGCAAGTGTAGGCTGATATCCAACGGCTGATGGAATTCTTCCTAATAGCGCAGAAACTTCTGAACCTGCTTGTGTAAATCTAAAAATATTATCAACGAAGAAAAGTACATCTTGACCTTCTTGATCTCTAAAATACTCAGCTACAGTTAAACCTGTTAAAGCAACTCTGGCTCTAGCCCCTGGAGGTTCATTCATTTGCCCATACACTAATGCTGCTTTTGATCCTGGTCCTTCAGGTTTAATAACCCCTGAATCTATCATTTCATGATAAAGATCATTTCCTTCTCTAGTTCTTTCCCCAACTCCAGCAAACACCGAAAATCCACCATGTGCTTTTGCTACATTGTTAATTAATTCCATGATAAGTACCGTCTTACCAACACCAGCACCTCCGAATAGACCAATTTTTCCACCTTTGGCATATGGTGCTAATAGATCAACTACTTTAATTCCAGTTACAAGAATTTCTGTTTCTGTTGATTGATCGCTAAATTCAGGTGCCGCTCTGTGTATTGGCCACTTTTCTTTTGTTTTAACTTCACCTTTTTCATCAATAGGTTCACCTATTACGTTTATAATTCTTCCTAAGGTTTCTGGTCCAACTGGAACCTGAATAGGAGCGCCTGTGGCAGTTACTACGTCACCTCTTTTTAAACCTTCTGTAGCATCCATTGCAATTGTTCTAACACTTGATTCTCCAAGGTGTTGGGCAACTTCTAAAACTAATCTATTGTCTCCATTTTTACATTCTAATGCTGATAAAATTTCTGGCAATTCTCCATCAAATTTTACGTCTACTACTGCTCCAATAATCTGTGTGATTTTTCCTTTGCTCATAATTATAAACTTTCCGCCCCTGATATAATTTCAATTAGTTCTTTTGTAATAGCTGCCTGACGACTTCTATTATACTCAATAGTAAGTTTGTCAACCATTTCACCTGCGTTTCGGGTTGCATTATCCATTGCACTCATTCTTGAACCTTGCTCGCTAGCTGAATTTTCTAACATTGCCTTAAAAATCTGTGTAGAAATATTTTTAGGCAATAAGCTGCTTAAAATTTCGTCTTCCTCTGGTTCAAATTCATAATTGTCGTCAGAAGAATTTCCCTCTACTTCAGAAGTTTTTAAAGGAATTATTTGTTGTTCTTGGGGTATTTGAGTAATTACGTTTTTAAATTTGTTATAAAAAATTGTACATACATCAAATTCTTTTTTTTCAAAACTTTCAATTATCATGTTGCCAACTTTTTCTGCATCTAAATAATTAATAGTTTTTGAATCTTTAAATGATATTTTTTCAACAATACTGCCTTTATAAACTCTCTTTAATTGGTCATAACCTTTAGATCCTACAGTTATAATTTTTAAAATTTTTCCTTCGTCGGATATTTTTTGGAAATATGCTTTAGCTTTTTTAATAATGTTTGTATTAAAGCCACCACAAAGACCTCGATCAGATGTTAAAATTACACACAAGTGTATTTTCTCTTCACCCGTTCCTGAAAGTAACTTCGGGGCATTTTCTTTATCGGAAATTCCACTAGATAAATTAAGAATAATATTATTCATTTTTTCAGAATAAGGTCTTCCCTTTTCGGCATTTTCTTGTGCTCTTCTAAGTTTAGCAGCCGCAACCATTTTCATGGCTTTGGTAATTTTTTGTGTAGACTTTACACTTGCTATTCTTTTTTTTAAATCGTCTAGCGTCGCCATATTTTATGAATTAAAGTTTTTCTTAAGCTCCATTATTACTTCAATTAATAATTTTTCAGTATCATCCTCAAGCTTTCCTGAGCTTAAAACAGATTCTAAAATTTCTGATTTTTCAGATTTACATTTTTCGATAATTTTAGATTCAAACTCAGTAATATCTTTAAGTTCTACATCATCCAAATAACCTTTAACTCCACAAAAAACGGAAATTACTTGTTCAGCAACTGTCATTGGAGAATATTGTTTTTGTTTTAAAAGTTCAGTTAATTTTGAACCTCTGTTTAAAAGTTTTTGTGTTGATGCATCTAAATCAGATCCAAATTGTGCAAAGGCAGCCATTTCTCTATATTGAGCAAGCTCTAGTTTCATTGATCCAGAAACTTTTTTCATTGCTTTTGTTTGTGCTGCAGACCCAACTCTAGAAACTGATAAACCTACATTGATCGCTGGTCTAATTCCTTGGTTAAATAGTTCTGTTTCAAGAAATATTTGTCCGTCAGTAATTGAGATTACGTTAGTTGGAATAAACGCAGATACGTCTCCACCTTGTGTTTCAATTATTGGAAGAGCCGTTAATGATCCTCCTCCATGCTCTTCACTAAGCTTGGCAGCTCTTTCAAGTAATCTACTGTGTAGATAAAATACATCTCCTGGGTATGCTTCTCTTCCTGGAGGTCTTCTTAATAAAAGTGACATCTGTCTATAAGCTACAGCCTGTTTAGATAAATCATCATAAATTATTAACGCATGCATACCATTATCTCTAAAGTACTCACCCATAGTACAACCTGTATAAGGAGCTAAAAATTGAAGTGGCGCTGCATCTGAAGCTGTAGCGGCTACAATTGTTGTATATTCCATTGCGCCAGCTTCTTCTAAAGTTTTTTGAATTTGTCTAACTGTAGATCTTTTTTGACCTATAGCGACATAAATACAATAAAGTTTTTGTTTCTCATCACCAGATTCATTTATTTTTTTTTGGTTTATAATTGCATCAATAGCAACTGCTGTTTTTCCAGTTTGTCTATCACCAATAATTAATTCACGCTGTCCTCTTCCAATTGGCACTAGACTATCAATTGATTTTAAGCCTGTTTGCATTGGTTCACTAACAGATTGTCTTGGAATAATACCTGGAGCTTTTACCTCAACTCTGCTTTTTTTTATTCCTTTGTCTAAAGCACCTTTGCCATCAATTGGAGTTCCTAATCCATCAACAACTCTTCCTAATAACTCTTTTCCAACAGGTGTATCAACAATACTACCTGTTCTTTTAACAACATCACCTTCTTTAATTTTTCTGTCATCTCCAAAAATTACAACTCCAACATTTTCACTTTCTAGGTTTAAAGCCATTCCTTTTGATCCATCAGAAAATTCAACCATTTCTCCAGCTTGAACATTGTCTAATCCATATATTCTGGCGATACCATCCCCTACTGATAAAACTTGACCAACTTCAGTCACTTCAGCTTTATCACCAAATTTTTTAATTTGTTCCTTTAATATCTTGGTTACTTCTGACGGGTTTATATCCATTTATGCCTCTATCATCCTATTTTCAATTTGTTGTAATTTATTTTTAATGGAAGTGTCCACCATTGTACTTCCAACCTGTACAATCAAACCTCCAATTAAACTTGAGTCATGCTTATAGTTTAATTTTATTTTTGAACTAAAATTTTTAGTTAATTCTTCTTTTATACTATTAACTTCGTTTTTAGTAAGATCTTTTGCAGAAGTTAACTCTGCTTTTAATTCACCTCTCATAATTGAACACGTTCCAACAAAGCTTTTTAATATTTTATCAACATAAAAAAACCTTCTCTTAGATATTAGAAAGCTTAAAAATTTAGTTAATAATTCGTTTAGTTTATGTTGTTCTGAAATTTTGTTTATAGCGTTAAGCTGATTTTCTTTTTTATTTGTTGGGTCTTTTATTAAAGATCTAAAGTCTTCACTTGCTTCAATTAAATTAATAATAGAAGAAGAATGATCTTCTATCTCACTTAACATATTAGTTTCTGTTGCTAACTCATAAAGGGCTAAAGAGTATCTGTCAGCTGATGTTTCGGAAAAACCTTTATTTTTGCTCAACTTTTTATCCCTTATAAATAATTGAAGATTTGTTAAAATTCCGTTTTAATTAACATATGACCCTAAGCTCTTCAAGTCACACATTGTCTAAAAGTGTTATTTTTTGTCCATTAATTGAAGTTTATTGGGTCAACATCAACCGTTAGTTTCATTCCGTTAGGAAATTTGAATTTTCCTATGATTTTTGCCAGAGAATTTTGGACTTTAAGAGATTTTGGTCCTCTAACCAACAATCTAACTCTAAATTTTCTTTTTAACCTAAATATTGGAGCATTCACTGGTCCGAGAACTCTACCCATAACTGAACTTTCTATAAAATCTTTAAATTTAAAAGCTTCTTTTTCAAGCTCTCTTTCATTGCTTCCTGTAATTATCAGCGCAATAAATCTTTGAAATGGTGGTAGATTATTTTCTCTTCTGATTTCAAGTTCTTTATTCAAAAAAATATCTGGATCTTTATTAGTGATATCTGAAATCATTTTAGTATTTAAATTATAAGTTTGAAAATAAACAGTTGCGGGTTTTCCTGTTCTTCCAGCTCTTCCTGAAAGCTGATGATATAATTGAAGATTTTTTTCTGCACCTCGCAAGTCGTGACCTTGTGATGATAAATCAATATCAACTACAACAATGCAATTTAAATTTGGGAAATGAAATCCTTTTGAAATTAATTGAGTTCCAATTAAAATTTGAATTTCATTATTTATAATTTTTTCTAAACTTTCTGATGAACTTTTTTTATTCATAGTGTCACTAGAAAAAATCATAATTTTTTTTGTAGGAAAATTTTTTTTTACTTCTTCTGATATTCTTTCAACACCTGGTCCACTAAAAATAAAATCACATTTTTCTTTTTTTGAACAATCTCTATCTAATAAAGTTTTATAACCACAATAGTGACATAATAAATTTTTTTTATTCTTATGATACACCAAATTTATTGAACAATTTGGACATGAATAACTGTTAAAACATTTTTTACATAAAACATGAGGAGAGAAGCCTCTTCTGTTTAAAAAAAATAAAACTTGGTCTTTTTTTTCAAGATGAAGATTTACTTTTTCAATTATTTTTTTTGAAATCCACGATTGTGTTTCTAATTTAAAATTATTTAAATTAATTATCTCATAATTGGGTAATGATGCATTTAAGTATCTTTCATCTAATTTTGACAGACTATATTTACCTTTTTTAATATTATCATAAGTTTCAATAGATGGCACTGCTGTAATTAAATTTATTGGGATATTTTCAAAAGATGCTCTGGAGATCGCCATATCTCTTGCATTGTAAGTTACTCCTTCATCTTGCTTATATGACTGGTCATGTTCCTCATCGACTATAATTAATCCTAATTTTTTAAAAGGTAAAAACAATGAAGACCGAGCACCAATTACAACTTTAATCTTATCATTGGCAATTCCACTCCAAATTATCTGTTTATTTTTTTTTGTAATTCCGGAATGCCAGACAGCAGGTTTAAATCCAAAAAATTCTATAAATTTATTTTGAAACTGTCCCGTTAATCCAATTTCAGGCAGTAAAATTAATCCCTGAAAACCCTTGTTAATTATCTCTTTTAAAGCCTCAAAATATACCATAGTTTTACCAGATCCTGTTGTACCCTGTAAGACATGAACTCTAAATTTTTGATTAGAAACATTCATTTTTTTCAAACAACTTTTTTGATTTTTTGAGAGTTCAATTTTATTTTCTTTAATATCATTTTTAAATTTCTCATAAAACTCACTTGAAATTTTTTCTACAGCATCACTACTTAATAATAACAATTTTAAAGCCATACCTTTTGGAATTATATTGTATTCTGAAAACCAATTTAAAAATTTAATTGTATTTTTTTTTAATGAAGGAACATCTAACTTATTTAAAACTTTCTTAATTACAAAATTTTTATTTGTTTTTTTTTCAAAATCATCCCAAACCACTCCAGTAACTTTTGACTTTCCAAATGGTACAATCACATAATCACCTACTTTTAGATTTAAATCAGAATCGTATGTAAAAGGGTGATTAAAGATGTTGGGTATAAGAATCGGCACTTTCATATTACTATAATATGAAAATATTTTAAGAGTGTATTGCTGTTTCTTTCAGCACTCTAGAGTTATTGTCTATCAATGTTAATACGCCATTCATATTGCTTCTTCTTTCTGTACCACCGATGCACCACTGAATATAAAAGTAATTAACAAATTCAATAGTAATTCCAACACATTCTTAACTTTAGTTTAACTTTACTTTTTGTACAAGTCTAATCAAATAACCCAATGAAACAGAGTCTTATTTGCAGAGCTAAAATGAATCTAGAATGTTCAGCAGCAACAGAGAAGTTGATCGTTGCATATTTTGTGGTGGTCATAAGGAAGTTAAGAAAAAAAATTTCTAATTTATTGTTGTCTTGCTACAATCTCTAAATTTTTTTCTTCTTCTGTTTGAGTAATATTTTCTTGGTCAACTTTTACAATGCTCCGTAATGATCTTTCAATTCTTCTAGTAGTGTTTGTAATATTATCTTCTGTGAATTTATATCCTTTGTTAATTTTCATTTCACCACGTCTGTCTACAAAGAAATTATATCTTTGAGGTCCATCCTTAACAAAATGTCTTTTCTTTAAAATGTAAAAAGCTACATCTGACATAATTTTAATTATTGGAAGTAAAATCACTTTAGGAAGAAAAATAACACTTAAAGTCATAAAGAATTTTGCAGTATTATGACTAAAAGCTGCTATTTGTACGTGAATTTTCGCATCTTTCCTAACTCTTCTTTGAAGATCATGCTTATAGGCTATAAATGCTCCTTTAATGCATTGATGATAAATTTGAGATAAAATAGTTCTTATTGGTCTATCTGAATATTTCCAATTTTTACTTATAATTTCATTTACAAATGCTTTTTTTCCAGCGTAACGGTATAGGTAAAGCCAATAGTGGACTTCTTTTAAACTAAATTCTGTTTTATTTAAATAATTTAAAATGCCTCTTTCTTCCATTGTATCAGCTGTTCTATATAAATAATCTTCTTCTTCATCTAAGGACTTCCCTATAATTCCAATTTGTTGAGAATAATCATACAAAGGCGTTCCAGGTATTGATGTTGCCCAAGCTGGATAAGCTGTATCCCAATCGTTACCCAATAAAAATCTTAATCTTGCATTATACTCTGCTGTTTCTAATGCTGTCTTCCTTGACTCTCCTGGAAACCCCATCATAAATGCTTCGCTAGTTGTTGCAATTCCAATTCTTGTGCATGCTTCGATTTGCTCATAAACTTGTTCTTTGGTTGTTTTTTTTTCCATTATATCTAAAATTGTCTGACTTCCTGATTCTATTCCATATCTGATAGCTAACATATTATGTTCTTTGTAAAATTTTAAATCTTCGACAGAAATACTAGCTGCTCTTGCTCCAGCTGAAGACCAATAGATACCATGTTTTTTCATTAATCTTGCGCACTCATAACCCTGTTTTCTATTGCTACCAAAATTTTCATCGTCCACAATTAAAACACCTACATTGTATTTTTCTTTAAGTTCCATAATACGATGTTCCATAAAGTTCTTCCCAAAAACTCTATAACCCTTAGTGGCTCTTTGACAAAATGTACATTTTGCAACACATCCTTTTGATGTTTGTATTCTACCTACTTTTTTTCCTTGGAGCTCACGATGAATTTTTAAAATATCATCTCGTTGATGTTGTTTTTCTACATTAAGAGCAAATAAATTTCCAAGATTGGTTGCGTCCTCAAACACTTCATTTATGAGATCTTCGCTACCACCATATTCTTTTAATCCTTGTTCCCATTTAGTAAAATCTGGATATTCCATATCTGTGCCATTTATCTGGGGTCCATAGCCTGTCATCATAAACTTATCATTTTGATCTATATATGCTAATCCTTGAATCTTTTTTAATGCCTCATGATCAATTTTATCACGATCAGAATTTTCTTTCATATAATTTAATAAATTAACAAAAGAAATTTCACCATCACCCACTACTATAATATCTGACTCTGTTTTTCTCAGAACTACATTAGCTGAACCACTTATGTGACCTCCAATTACTATCCATGCCTTGGGGAAAAGTTCTCTAATTATTTTGGCCATATTTTTTAAGTTTGGATAGCAATGTGATAACGGACCACTTAAACCAAAAATGTCAGGCTGAATTTTTTTAAAATTCTTGATTAACTGATCATCATTATGTCTTAGGTTATTTAGATCATAAATTTCCCCGTCAAAACCAGCATCTTGCGCTGCTGCCAATACTCTTAAAACTCCCATTGGGAATGTTGGATTTTCATTATCTTTACACCTAATTAATTTACGAGGTATAAGCGGTTCACGTTGCATTTTTAACGGACCATCTGGGACTGTACAAAGTAATAATTTCATTAATATTTATCCTGATTAAAAATAGGTTACCAAATGTCTATGTTTTTGTAATTTTAATATTCATTAGTTTAACAAAAATTAAGCTTTACTTAATTCTTTAATTTTGAGTATTTTAAAACTGTATAAATACTCAATAATATTGGAAAATATAAGAGTTGATATTAGACTATAAGCAAAAAATGGTATTGCCAAAGTGTAGCATGCTATTAATCCATTAAAATTATATCCGTAAGATCCCATTGACCAAACACCAAAGTTAGTAATCAAGAAAAATATGCATGCCCCAATCAAGGCTCCTGAAATTCTAGAAATAAAATTCTTAATAAAATATTTAGAAAACAAACCTATAAATATTACAGAACCCCAAGTAAAAAAAGTGACCCCATGCATGCCAATAATTAAATCTGTCAGTACAAAGCCTATTAATAGTGCTGGCAAATATCTTACTCCTAAAAGAGCGGGAACATAAAAACTTAAAGCAATTAAACTTGTAAAGTTTGGTGGATGAGGGACAAATCTGCTTGCAGCTAAAGCAATGAATATTCCTAAAGAAATTTTAAAATATTGCATATCATTTTTTATCTTATTTAGGTCTTAAATACAAATATTTCATCCAGCATCAAATGATACCTAATTCACAGCAATAGTTCAGATTAAGATTAATTAATCAAAGGTCTTATGACTAGAAATTTTAAGATCAGAATAAATACTTCTATTTTTTAATTTTAATAATACTAGTTTTTTTTCTTCATCACTAAAATTGGTCCAATTAAAAATTTCAAATCCGGTACGATTACATTCCTCACAGAGAGCACTTTTAGAATCAAATTCACATACATTAATACAAGGAGATTTAATCATTTGGGTCCTTTATGTTCAAACATCAATAACTCTTTTTAAGCATAAAGTTTACAGACCTACCGGGCGCTTTATACTCATACGCTTCAGAGTATCTTTTATCAAAAATGTTTTTAGCTGATATATTCAAATCATAAGTATCAAATAATTTGTAATTTGTAACCCAATCTGCAACTAAATATTTAGAAAGTATAACATCCTCAAAACTATTGTTTGTATTTCCATAATCTCTTCTTTCACCCACATATTTGAGTTTAAGTGTATGCGATAGATTGTTATTGAAAATTCTTGTTCCTATTAAATTTACTTGATGTCTAGGAACTCTAACATTCATTTCATCAATGCATGGAGTTGTTCCAGGGCCTGCAGTTGAATCTGGATCATCACATGTAGTACCATCGTAAGACTCAGTTCTTGTGTAACCCAAGCCTAAAGCATAATCGTCATTAGGCCTCCAGTTAGTTTGCAACTCTAAACCATAACTTTCTGTTTTTGAATTACTATTATCTAAAGCGTATAATCCACCGCCGCTATAATATTTTTCACCCATTCCTCCTGAATGAGATTTCCATCCTTTAATATCATTTTTGTATTCTAAGAAAAAAGTGGTTGCACTTAAATCAACATTATATAATGGAAAAAATTTGTCTATACCAACGTCAATACTCTTACCAGTTTCAGCTTTTAAACTTTCTTTATTTATTAAATTATTTCCATGATGGAGAGAATTCAAAGATGGAAATCTTACTGAGGTCCCTAAATTAGTTCTCAATTTTGTATTATTATCAAGTTTATGTGATGCTGTAATTCTTCCTGTGTAGTAATCTCCAGTAGTAGTATGATCGTCTCTTCTTAAACCAAAAGTAGTATAAGTTTTTTCTCCTGGTCTTAACTGCAAGTCAAAATATTGAGAATAGATTGCTTCATCACTTTCAGCATATTTACTATCTGTATAATAATTGTAAAGTTTAGCCTTATCAAATTCGTTATCAAATCCAAATATAATTTTGTTATCTAAACTAAAATTATATTCTGATAAGAAATTAATTGCGTCCCTATAGCCGTAATAATTTTTTTTATCATTCCCAGTAGTATTTCTTAAAATATAGGTATTATTATAAGATATTATGTTTTTAAAATTTCCATTTTTATTAATTAAACGCCCAGTATAAATAGTTTGCTGGTCATCAGAGTTCTCAATATCATTTTGCGTTTTGCTTACAGAATCATATTCTAACAACGAGTCATTGTAATATAAATAATTTTCCAATCTAAAATTTTCATTTAAATTGTAACCATAGTTCATTGTTAAACTATCACTTCTATAACCATCTTTTTCTGTATTATCTCTCATAGCCGACTCTCCGTCAGTTGAGAAATTGGCAACACTCACATAATAATCATAGTTATTATTTTTTCCATCAAAACTTAAGTCAACTTTTTGTGTGCTAAAAGAGCCCTTTGAAATATTTATATTTTTGTTATGTCCTTCTTGTCCTTTTTTTGAAAATAATTGAACTGTTCCCGCTAATGCACCACTACCATATAACGAGCTTTGAGCTCCTTTTAAAATTTCAACCCTATCAAAAGATCCTGACATTAAATTATTAAAATAATAATCATTAGATGGAGTAGATGGGTCCGAAACTTTAACTCCATCTACATATACAGTTGTATATCTTTTAGGTTGACCTCTTAATTGAATCCCTGAAACAGTTCCATATCCACCAGATTGAAAATAGTTCATTCCATTTAAACTATTGTCTAAAATATCACCAATAAAGTACTCGTTTGAATTTTTTAAAGTTTTGCTATCAATAACTTCGACATCGCTACCAACAACACTTTTAGATTGTAAGGTCTTACCTGGTGAAATTACAATTACAGGAATTTCTTTTGAAAAAGGACCAGTTGAAAATAAAATAAAATATAAAAATACTAATGCTCTTAACATCATTTGACACTTCCATTGTTAAGCTTCATCAACACATGAGGCTTGTTAATTAATGCCGATGTTAATTTTTATAATTGTAGAACTAGACTTTTCCTGGCCTTCATTCAACAGCGGACTATATTGAGTGGATCTCGGACTTGTTTTTTAAACTTACCGTTACAGGAATAGTCAATGAATTTCACATTGTTCCCCACTAAACTTCAATACGGTTTGTTTATAACATACTATGATATGAAATACATTAAGAGTGTATTGTTATTTTTTGAACCGCTCTACTTCTATTGATAAACATAACTTCTAAACGCACTGTTAGCTTTCTTCTTTCCGCACCATAAATAAACCATTAAACTAAATTTAAATTAAAAATTTAATTTGTAATTCCAATACAATTTAGAATCTATTTCAAATTCTTTTTATGGTCAATTTATAAATTAATTTTAATTTCCTAACAACAAACCCAGAACTATAATCCCTAAAAGTTTTTTCATTAAAATATACCTGGATCTTTTTTCTTTTTTTCATAGTCATCCATTTCAAGAAAAATAACTGACAAATTAACTAAATCTTAACTTTTTAATCTTAGATTTTTAGGATCAAATGCTGGTTCTTCAATAATTTTTGCTTTTATTTTTTTTCCCTGAATATCAATTAAAAATTCAGACCCAATTTTTATTAAGTTAGCATTTACATATGCAAAAGCTAAGCTTTTATTTACTCTAAATCCATAAGCTCCAGAAGTAGTTAAGCCAACTCTTTCATTGTTATAATACACAGGCTCGTTTCCCAAAACATCTGCTGTATTTGCATCTACTTCTAGATAAACTAATTTTATTTTAATTCCTTCTTTTGATTTTTTATCAATAATTTTTGATCCAATGAATTCATTTTTTTTATTTAAATTAAAAAATCGATCTAAGCCTGCTTCAACTATACTAATTTCTGGAGTTAATTCAGTTCCCCAACCACGATATCCTTTCTCTATTCTCATTGAGTTCATAGCATGAGATCCAAAATTTTTAATTTTTAAATCTTGGCCTGCATCCATCAATAAATCATAAAGCTCTTCCATTTTATTCATTGAAACATGAAGCTCCCAACCTAATTCTCCCATGTAATTCACTCTTAAAGCTAAAACTTTTATATTATTAATTTCGATTTCTTTTGCCTTTAACCAAAGGAAATTTTCATTTTCAATATTTTCCTTTGTGATTTTTGCTAGTACTTCTCTCGATTTTGGTCCAATTAATCCAAGGACACCATATTCATTAGTAATATTTTTAATATCAACTTTTTCATCTTTAAACTTATTTTGATTAAACCAATCTAAGTCTCTTATCTCGGATAAAGCTGCGGATAAACCATAGTAATGATTGTCTTTTACTTTAGTGATGGTTAACTCACTTTGAATTCGGCCAATTTTATTATGTATATACGTTAAAGCTATACTGCCATTTTTTTTTGGAATAATGTTTGAACAAAGTCTATCAAGAAAAGTAAAGCTATCCTTTCCTGTTATTTCATACTTAGAAAAAGTGCTCAAATCAATAATTCCAACATACTTTGAAACATGTTCGCACTCTTTTTGAATTATAGAATGTATGTTGTTTCTACTATAGCTTAGCTCTTCAGCTATATTTTCTTTATTAAACCAAGCAGGTTTTTCCCAACCATATAAATCATAGTATTCAGCACCTTGATCTTTTAATTTTTTATAGATAGCTGAAGTTTTCATTGGCCTGCCAGCTTCAACTGTATCGTGAGGCATAGGTGTTACATACATTCTTCTGTATTGTTCTTTTGATTTTTCAATTGAATAATTTTTATCAACCCAGCTCATGAATCTACGTGGTTCAAACTCAAGCATGTTAATTTCAGAGTCTCCATGAACAATTTGTTGAGCCATATATTTTCCAGCTCCTCCACCATGAGCAATTCCAATACTAGCGGCGCAAAACATCCAAAAGTTTTTAAGACCAGGAGAGGGTCCAGCTAAAAAATTGTCATCTGGGGTGTGAGTGATTGGTCCACAAATTATTTTTTTAATACCTACATCTTTAAATTCAGGAATTCTATCCATCCCTTTTTCAAGATGTTTTTCAATTCTGTCTAAATCTGGCTCAAGTAATTCCATGTCAAATTTCCAATCCATCCCATCTAAAGCCCAAGCTTCTACGTCTTGTTCGTAAGGACCAATTAAAAGTCCCTTTCCTTCTTGCCTTAGGTAAGATGAAGAATCAGGATCTCTTATCACAGGTAATTCTTTTTCTAATTTTTCAATTGCTGGATGAGATTCAGTTACTAAATATTGATGAACCATATTAATACTTGGAACATTTTTTAATCCAACCATTTCAGCAACCTCTGGACAAAAACTTCCCGCAGCATTTACAACATGTTCACAAATAATTTCTCCTTTTTCAGTAATCACCTTCCACTCTCCTGATGGCAATTGTTTTATATCTATTACTCTATTGTTGCGATAAATTTTAGCACCAGCATCTCTTGCACCTTTTGCCATTGCATTAGTTGTGCTAGTTGGATCGGTGTAACCGTCTTCTGACGTATAAAATGCGCCAATGATTCCATCTAATTTAATAAACGGATGATATTTTTGAATTTCATTTGTCGTTATTATTTCACAAGGAGAGCCTACAATGTCCAGTATACCTTTAGTGTGATGAAACCATTCAATATCTTCTTTTTTATAAGCAAGTCTTAAACTTCCTGTTTCGTGAAAACCTGTTGCCTGGCCAGTTTCTTTTTCTAAAGATTTGTAAAGATTAGTCGAGTGTAAGTGAATTTTTGCTAGATTTAAGCTGCTTAACATATGAGGACATTGTCCTGCAGCATGCCATGTGGATCCAGATGTAAGTTCACTTTTTTCAATTAAAACAATATCTGTCCAACCTTCTTTAGCCAAGTGATATAAAAGACTAACGCCCATTATTCCACCACCTATGATAACTAATTTTGCATGTGACTGAATTTTATTCATTACTAATAAAAAACTATGATACCTAAAAGTTTTTTCATAATCCAAGACTAACTAATCCTAAACAATAAGTCTAACTGCTAGATGTGATGTAAAACAACAATACACTCAAAGACCATAAATCGACCATAGAGATTTTTAAGTTCGCACCATAAAATCACCATTAAATGTAAAGTAAATGTTTTAATAAGTGTGGAATACCAACGATTACAAAAATTTAAGTAGTTTTTTAATAATTGATTATTATCATTGGTACTAAAGGGTATTTAGGATTTTATAGGATAATATGGGATTTTAAGAGTGTATTGCTCTTTTATCTACTGATAAAGCTGCTTCTTTTACTGCTTCTGAAAATGTTGGATGCGCATGACATGTTCTTGCAATATCTTCAGCACTTGCTCCAAACTCCATAGCAACTCCAATCTCTGCAATTAATTCTCCTGCATGTGAGCCAATAATGTGTGCTCCTAAAACTCTATCTGTTTTTTCATCTGCTAGAATTTTTACAAATCCTTCCGCTTCATCAATAGCTTTAGCTCTCGAGTTAGCCATAAATGAAAATTTACCAATTTTATATTTTATATTTGTTTCTTTTAATTGTTCTTCTGTTTTTCCAATAGAAGCTACCTCTGGTGTTGTATAAACAACTCCTGGAATAATATCATAATTAACATGTCCGGATTGTCCCGCAATATTTTCTGCAAGAGCAATACCTTCATCTTCTGCTTTATGTGCTAACATCGGTCCTTCTATTACATCACCAATTGCATAAACATTATTTACATTTGTTTTAAAACTTTTATCTGTTTTAATTCTTTTCTTCTCATCTAATTGAACACCAATTGACTCTAAATTTAAATTATTTGTATTTGGTTTTCTACCCACTGATATAAGAACAACATCACAATCAAAATTAACTTTTTTTCCATCTTTATCAGATGTTAAGACTATTGCACCTTTGTTTTTTTTTTTTATTTCTTCTACTTTCGTTTGCATATGAAAATTAATTCCTTGTTTTTTTAAGATTTTCATAAACTCTGTTGATACTTCTCTGTCCATTCCTGGTGTAATATGCTCAAGAAATTCAACTACATGAACCTCTGCTCCCAGTCTAGACCAAACAGATCCCATCTCTAAGCCAATATAACCACCACCAACTACAACCATTTTTTTAGGAACTTTCTGCAAAGTTAAGGCTCCCGTTGAAGAAACAATTATTTTTTCATCAAATTTAATTCCTGGTAATGAAACTGGAACAGATCCTGTGCTAATTACTGTTTTTTCTGTTTCTATGACTGTTTCTTTTTTTTGACTGTCTAAAATAGAAATTTTGTTTGCTGATTTAAAGCTTCCAGTTCCTTTGAAATAAGTAACTTTATTTTTTTTAAATAAAAACTCTACCCCTTTGGTTAAAATAGTAACTGCTTTGTCTTTATTTTTCATCATTTTTTTAAGATTAAGTTTAACTTTACCAATTTCTATTCCTATGTTAGAAAAATTTTTTGCCTTATGATAATTTTCTGAAAGATTTAATAAATTTTTAGAAGGTATACACCCTACATTTAAACATGTTCCACCTAGTAATCCTCTAGATTCTATACACGCAGTTTTAATTCCTAATTGAGCTAACCTTATAGCACATACATACCCACCAGGTCCTCCACCTATAACAACTATTTGAAATTTTTCTGACATTTATATATCTAAAAATAACCTTCTTGGATCTTCTAAGTTTTCTTTTACCATTTTTAAAAATGAAACAGATTCTTTTCCATCTATAATTCTATGATCATAAGATAAGGCCAGGTACATAATTGGTCTAATTTTAATTTCTCCATTAATGGCTACTGGTCTTTCAACTATATTGTGCATTCCTAATATGCCAGATTGAGGTAAATTTAATATCGGTGTAGATAACATTGATCCATAAACTCCTCCATTACTAATAGTAAAAGTTCCTCCCTGAAGATCTTCAATACTTAATTTTCCATCTCTAGCTTTTTCAGATATATCTTTTATATTTTTTTCAATATCGGCAAATGATAATTCGTCTGCGTTTCTTAAAACAGGAACAACCAAACCTTTTTCTGTACCAACAGCAAAACTTATATTGTAATAATTTTTATAAATAATCTCATCTCCTTCAATCTCTGCATTAACAGAGGGGAAAGTCTTTAAAGCAACAACACATGCTTTTACAAAAAATGACATAAAACCTAATTTAATTCCATATTTACTTTGAAAATCTTCCTGATTTTCTTTTCTTATCTCTATTATACTTGCCATATCAACTTCATTAAATGTTGTTAGCAGAGCAGCATTTTCTTGGGCTTGTTTTAATTTTTTTGCAATAGTCTGTCTTAGTCTGGTCATTTTAACTCTTTCTTCTTGACCATATTTAATTTTTTTTTCTGATGGTTGAGGGTTTACTCCCATTATACTAATCAAATCACCCTTTAGTATTCTTCCTTCTTTTCCTGATCCTCTAACTTTTTGTAAATCAATTTTATTTTCCACAACTATTTTTCTAACTGCTGGAGAAAGTGTTTCTTTATTATTTTTCTTTAAATTAGAATCTTTTTTTTCAATTTCTTGAGTTAATATTAAAGGTTTTTCAGCAGGCACATCCAAAGTTAATTTCTCATCAGAAATTTTAGGCTCTCTTCTTTCAATTTCTAAACTAACAACATTATTTTCTACTTTTTTGGGTTCGTTTTTTTTAAGTTCCTTTTTTTCTGATGTAAAATCACTATTTTGGCTAATAGAACCAAGCAAAGCACCTATCTCGACAGTAGATCCGTTTTCAAAATTTATTTCAGACAAGACTCCATCAATAGGTGAAGGGACTTCTAGATTAACTTTATCCGTTTCTAGTTCTACAATTGGTTCATCAACTTTAACACTATCACCCTTGTTTTTAAGCCATTTTGAAACAGTTGCCTCTGTTATGCTTTCCCCTAAAACTGGTACTAAAATTTTTTCACTCATTATTATTTAAAAACCTTGTTAATAATTTCTTGTTGTTGAGAAACATGTCTTTTCGCGTATCCTGTTGCAGGAGACGCATCTGGACTTCTTCCTATATAAGAAATTTCTCCATTTTTAGCTTTAATAGTCCCTAATGTCCATTGTATATAGTCTCTCACTGAAAACCATGCACCCATATTTTTTGGTTCTTCCTGACACCAATAAAATTTTGCTTTTTTAGCATATGGTTTTAGTTCTTTAACCAGAGTTTTTGCTGGAAAAGGATAAAGTTGTTCAATTCTGTACAGTACCACATCATCTTTCTTTAGCTTTTCTCTAGCCTCTAATAAATCAAAATAAATTTTACCAGAACACATGATTACTTTTTTTATTTGTAAACTTTTTTTTAATTTTATAAATCCGCTAATTTTTGGATCTATTGCATGATCCCACAATATTCTGTGAAATGAATTATCTTTACTAAAATCTTCTAGGTTAGAAATACAATATTTATTTCTTAATAATGATTTAGGTGTCATCATAATCAATGGTTTTCTAAAATCTCTGTGCATTTGTCGTCTTAAGGCATGAAAATAATTTGCTGGAGTAGTACAATTCATCACCTGCATGTTATCATTTGAACACATTTGTAAAAACCTTTCTAATCTTGCTGATGAATGTTCTGGACCTTGGCCTTCATATCCATGAGGTAATAACATTACCAATCCAGATGCCCTAGACCATTTTCTTTCTCCTGATGCAATAAATTGATCAATTACAACTTGTGCTCCATTTGCAAAATCTCCAAATTGTGCCTCCCAAATTGTAAGTGTGTTAGGCTCTACTAAACTATAACCATATTCAAAACCGAGAACAGCTAACTCAGATAAAAAACTATCTACTACTTCAAATTGTTTTTGTTTATTTGAAATATTATTTAAAGGAATATACCTAGAGTTATCTAATTGATTTCTTAAAACAGAATGTCTCTGACTAAAAGTTCCTCTACCTGAGTCTTGACCAACCAATCTGACAGGGTACCCCTCCTCTAATAATGACCCGAATGCTAAAGCCTCAGCTGTTGACCAATCTATACCTGAGCCTTTTTTAACTGACTCCAGTCTTGCATTTAATATTTTAATAATTGTTTTGTGTAAATTTAGGTCTGATGGTGCGCTATTAATTTTCTCAGATATTTTTAAAAGTTTATTAATATCTGATCCACTTACTCCCCTTTTATCTTTTCCTTTTTCAGGTTTATATGCAGACCAAGTGCCTTCGAACCATTCAATTTTTGGCTTATAATTTTTTGCATTTTTATACTGATCATTAAGCAAGTCCTTAAATTTTTTAATATAATCAATTAAGTCATCATTAGAGATTGTATTTTCTTTTACTAATTTATTCCCATAAACTTTTACTGGTGATGGATGAGATTTAATTTTTTTATACATAAGTGGTTGGGTAAAAGATGGTTCATCACCTTCATTATGACCAAATCTTCTGTAACAAATTAAATCAATTACAACATCTCTATTAAATTTTAACCTAAATTCTGATGCTATTCTTGCTGCATAAACTGTAGCTTCAGGATCATCTCCATTAACATGTAATATGGGTGCGTCTACCATTTTAGCAACATCAGATGGATAAGGGGATGAACGCGCAAATCTTGGGCTTGTTGTAAAGCCTATTTGGTTATTAATAATAATGTGAATTGTTCCACCAGTATTATGACCAGGTAAACCAGACATAGCAAAACACTCTGATACAACTCCTTGACCAGCAAATGCAGCATCTCCGTGGATTAAAATTGGAATAACTTTTTTTCTCTCTTTATCTTTATGAAAGAACTGCTTTGCCCTAGTTTGACCTAAAACAACTGGGTTGACTGCTTCTAGATGAGAAGGATTATCTGTTAAACTTACATGAACTGAATTACCACCAAACTCTCTATTAGAAGAAGCTCCTAAATGATATTTAACGTCGCCAGCTCCTTCTTCGGATGACAAGTTAATTTCTCCTGCAAATTCATTAAATATTCTTTTGTATGATTTTTGTAAAACATTGGCCAAAACATTAAGCCTCCCTCTATGAGACATTCCAATTTTAACTTCTTTAACATTGAATTGCCCACCTATTTTTATTATTTGTTCCAAGGCTGGAATTAAGCTTTCTCCACCGTCTAATCCAAATCTTTTTGTTCCAACATATTTTGTATGTAAAAATTTTTCAAAACCTTCTGCTTGAATTAGCTTATTTAAAATAGCTTCCTTTCCACTTTTTGTGAATTGCAAAGCATCTTCAGACTTTTCCACTCTATCTCTAAGCCATTTTCTTTCTGTTGGATTTGATATATGCATATATTCATAGCCTATTGGGCCACAATAAGTTTTTTTTAAAAAATTTAAAATTTCACGAATATTAGAATGTTCTTTGTTAATTACTCCATCTAAATAAATTTTTTTTTTGTAATCTTCTTTTTTGAATCCATAAGACTCTGGATGAAGCTCATCTAAATATTCTGACTCCAACAATCCTAATGGGTCAAGCTTAGCTATCAAATGTCCTCTTTGTCTGTAAGATCTAATTAGTGCAACTGCTTTTATTGATTCACTATTTGATTTAGTTAAATCTTTTTGATTAATTTCACCAATACTTTCTTTGCTGGATAAGTTTATTCCATTTTTTTCAATTCTTTTTTGAATTTCATCTATATCAATTTTGTTTTTTGTTGGGCTCCAAGACGGTCCATTAATCTCTTTAACAATAACATCTAGTTCTTCACCAATTCCTTCAAAATATTTTCTCCAACTTTCTGGTAAATCGGAATCTTTATTAATAAACTTTAAGTACATCTGCTCAATAAAGGCACTATTAGATTTATTGAGGAATGAAGTTTTTTCGTATTCGAGATTTTTTGATGATGACATATACTTTTAATATAATATCAGAAAAATATTTTTCAATTAGACAATTTATTAAATAATGTTTTGCCTATCTCTGAAGGAGATTTAGCAATAGTAATACCACATTCTTTCATTTTTTTAATCTTATCTTTGGCACCACCTTTTCCACCTGAAATTATAGCTCCTGCATGACCCATTCTTCTTCCTGGTGGCGCTGTTATTCCAGCTATAAAACCAACTATTGGTTTTTGTATTTTATGATTTTTTATAAATTCTGCCGCCTCTTCCTCTGCTACCCCGCCAATTTCACCTATCATAAGAATAGATTTAGTTTCATCATCATTCAAAAATAAATCTAAACAATCAATAAAGTTTGTTCCGTTAATTGGATCTCCACCAATTCCAATACATGTAGATTGTCCTAATCCATTTTCAGTTGTTTGTGCAACTACCTCATAAGTTAGAGTTCCTGATCTTGAAACTATTCCAACAGAGCCTTTTTTGTGAATATTTGCTGGCATTATTCCAATTTTACATTCATCTGGTGTAATTATTCCCGGACAATTTGGTCCAATTAATCTACTTTTTGAATCATTAAGTTTTTTTTTAACTCTAAGCATGTCTTGTATTGGTATGCCCTCTGTAATACATACTATAAGTTCAATGGAAGCTTCGATAGCCTCAATTATTGCAGCTGCAGCAAATTTTGCAGGAACATAAATCATCGTTGCATCTGCACCAACTTCTTTTTTAGCTTCTGATACAGTATTAAAAACTGGACGATCCAAATGTTTCTGCCCTCCTTTTTTTGGAGTAACTCCCCCAACTAGATTGGTTCCATATTTTATTGCTTGTTCTGAATGAAATGTGCCGTGCTTACCAGTAAAACCTTGGCAGATAACTTTTGTTTTTTTATTAATTAATACAGACATTTTATTTTATAGCCTCAACTATTTTTTTAGCAGCATCATCTAAATTTTCTGCTGAAATTAATTTCAATCCTGAATTATCTAAAATTGCTTTCCCCTTTTTGAAATTTGTACCTGCCAATCTAACCACTAGTGGTACACTAATATTTATTTCTTTAGCCGCATCTACAACTCCTTGTGCAAGTACATCACATCTCATTATCCCACCGAAGATGTTTATTAAAATACCTTTAACATTTTTGTCTGAAAGAATTATTTTAAGTGCTGCAGAAACTTTTTCTTTTGAGGCTCCTCCACCTACATCTAAAAAATTAGCAGGTTCTTTTCCATATAATTTAATTATATCCATGGTCGCCATTGCTAATCCCGCACCATTAACCATACAACCAATACTTCCATCTAGTTTTATGTAAGCAAGGTCATGCTTGCTTGCTTCTATTTCGGTTGGGTCTTCTTCATTTAGATCTCTTAATTCAATAATATCTGGGTGTTTAAATAAAGCATTGTCATCAAAATTAACTTTAGCATCTAAACAAATTATTTTTTCTTCTTTTGTTAAAATTAACGGATTAACTTCAACCATATTAGCATCTGTGCTAATAAACATTTTATATAGCGATTTAACCAATGATATTGTTTGTTTCTTAGCATCATTAGATAAGTTAAAAATTTCTATTATCTTTTCACAGTCCGTTTCTAATATCTCATCATTAATATCAATTTTTGTTGTTATAATTTTTTCAGGTGTTTTACTTGCCACCTCTTCAATATCCATCCCACCTTGGTCACTTGATATAAATGCAATTTTTGAACTAGCCCTATCAACCAAACAAGATAGATAAAATTCTTTTTCAATATTAGAAGATTCTTCAACATAAAGTCTTTTAACCTCTCTACCCTCTGGTCCTGTTTGATGAGTCACAAGTGTTTTGCCTAATAATTCTTTAGCGGCAACACTTAATTCTTCTATTGTATTTAATATTTTTATGCCGCCTGCTTTACCTCTTCCACCAGCATGAATTTGTGCTTTTAAAACAAACTTTTCAGTTTTTAATGATTTTGCTTTTTCTATTAACTCATCGACTGTAAGCGCAAAAATACCCTCTGGAACTACTGCACCATATTTTTTCAGAATTTGTTTTGCTTGATGTTCGTGTATGTTCATTATTTATTTAGAAAGATCAGTGTCAATTGCTGAAGCATCTTTCCATAATTTCTTAACGGCATCGATTGAATTCATAAATTCTTTTTTTTCTTTTTCATCTAAATCTATTTCTTCTATTTTTTCTACTCCACTCTTACCAATAATTACTGGAACACCAGCATAAATATTATTTACTCCGTACTCACCATTAAGATGAACAGCACATGGTAGTAATTTTTTTTCATCATTTAAATATGCTGCGGCCATTTCAACCCCTGAGGCTGCTGGAGCATAAAATGCCGATCCTTTTTCTAAATATTTAACTATTTCAGCTCCTCCATCTCTTGTTCTTTGATTGATGTTCTCAAGTCTTTCAATTGATATTTTTCCTTCTTTTACTAAATCCAATAATGGTTTGCCTGAAATTTTTGTAAATCTAGGTAATGGAACCATTGTATCACCGTGGCCACCCATAACCATTGCTTCTATTTCTTTTACAGGAACATTTAACTCTGAAGATAAAAATAATTTAAATCTTGAGCTATCTAAAATTCCAGCCATTCCAACGACTTTATTAGCTGGTAAACCAGAATATTTTTGAAATGCCATCACTATTACGTCTAACGGGTTTGTAATACATACAACAAAAGCATTAGGTGCATTTTTTTTAATTCCTTCTGCTACTTGTTTAATAATTTTTAAATTTATACCTAATAGATCATCTCTGCTCATTCCTGGTTTTCTTGGAACACCTGCTGTTATGATAATTACATCTGAATTTTTGATATCTTCATAATTATCTGTGCCTGAAAATCTAACATTAAAACCATCAACTGAAGAAGATTGAGCAATATCTAAGGCTTTTCCTTTTGCTATACCGCTTGCAACATCAAATAATACCACTTCATCAACTAGCTCTTTTAAACCTATTAAATGTGCTAAAGTTCCACCAATTTGTCCAGCTCCTATTAAAGATATTTTTTTCACAATTTACTCCTTATTTCATCGTTGGCATGACAAATTCTGCATTAGATCTTATTCCAGAAGGCCACCTTGATGTTACTGTTTTAAGTTTTGTATAAAATTTAATTCCCTCGGCTCCATGCATTGCACTGTCTCCAAATAATGATCTCTTCCATCCACCAAAACTATGAAATGCCATCGGAACAGGTATTGGAACATTAATTCCAACCATACCAACTTGAATCTTGCTAGCAAATGTTCTGCCTGCATCACCATCTCTAGTGTAGATACTTACTCCATTTCCATACTCATGATCATTAATCAACTTGATTGCGTCTTCAAAATTTTTTATTCTTACCACGGATAAAACAGGTCCAAATATTTCTTCTTTATAAATTCTCATATCTTTTTGTACATGGTCAAATAAACATCCACCTATAAAAAAACCATTCTCATAACCTTGAAGCTTTATATTTCTTCCATCAACAACTAATTTAGCTCCTTCTTCAACACCCAGATCAACATAACTTTTTACTTTTTCTAAATGTTCTTTAGTTACTAATGGACCCATCTCAGATGTTTTGTCCATACCCGGTCCTACTTTTAGTGCCTCAGCTTTTTTTGATAAACGCAAAACTAGCTCATCCGCTATGTCTCCAACAGCTACCGCTACTGATTGGGCCATACATCTTTCTCCAGCAGATCCATATGCTGCCCCCATTAAACCGTTTACCACACCATCAAGATCGCAATCAGGCATTACAACCAAATGATTTTTTGCTCCCCCTAATGCTTGAACTCTTTTTTCATTTTTTGCTGAATTCTCATAAATATATTTGGCAATAGGTGTTGAGCCAACAAAACTTACAGCTTTGACTTCTTTATTAGTTAAGATTGCATCAACAGATTCTTTATCTCCATTAACTACATTAAATACTCCATCTGGAAGGCCTGCTTCTTTTAGCAATCCAGCTAATTTTAGCGCACAAGATGGATCTTTTTCTGATGGCTTTAAAATAAATGTATTACCGCACGCTATTGCAATTGGAAACATCCACATTGGAACCATTGCAGGAAAATTAAATGGTGTTATGCCAGCAACCACTCCTAATGGTTGTCGCATTGACCAGCTATCAACATTTGTACCAACATTTTCTGAAAATTCTCCCTTAAGTAAATGTGGAATTCCACATGCAAACTCGACTACCTCTAGTCCTCTTGTTAAAGAACCTTTTGCATCTTCATAAACTTTTCCATGTTCTAAAACTATTAATTTAGTAAGTTCATCAGTATTCTTTTCTATTAATTCTTTAAACTTAAACATTACTCTTGCTCTTTGAAGTGCTGGTTTTAATGACCATGTTTCAAAGGCTTTTTTAGCAACATTAACTGCTTGGTCTAAATCAGATTTATTAGCTAATCTTACCTCAGACTCCTGTTCTCCAGTAGCTGGATTAAAAACTTTACTTTTTCTATCTGATGAGCCTGAAATTAGCTTTCCACCAATAAAATGTTCTAATAAATTCATGATTGAAAGTATTTAAATAGGTAATCAGCTTGTTGCAAGCATTTTTTTAATTTCTGCTATTGCTTTTGCTGGGTTTAATCCTTTTGGACAAGCGCTTGTACAATTCATTATAGTATGACAACGATAAAGCTTTAATTCATCAGCAACTTTTTTTAATCGTTCTTTTCTCTCATCATCTCTGCTATCTACTATCCATCTATAAGCTTGTAGTAAAACTGCAGGGCCCAAATATTTATCTCCATTCCACCAATAACTTGGGCATGATGTTGAACAACAGGCACACATAATACACTCATATGCTCCGTCTAGTTTAGCCCTATCTTTTTTTGATTGAATAATTTCAGTAGTTTCAACTTTTGTATTTGTTTTCAACCAAGGTTCAATCGACTCATACTGTTTGTAAAAACCACTTAAATCACCAATTAAATCCTTTATTACTTTTAAATGCGGCAATGGATAAATATCTATATCTCCATCAATTTCTGCATGAGGTTTTGTACATGCCAATCCATTTTTTCCGTCCATATTCATAGCGCATGAGCCACATACTCCGTGCGCACAAGATCTACGATAAGTTAATGTTGGATCAATTTCATTTTTAATTTTATTTAAAATATCCAATACTTTTGATGGACAATTATCCATATCAACTTCATAAGTATCTATTCTTGGTTTTTCTCCTGTAGATGGATCCCACCTATAAACATTTACTTTTTTGATATTTTTTGATCCAGTTTTATCTTTATAATAATTGCCTTTTTGAACTTTTGAATTTTTAGGTAAATTTATTTGAACCATTAGTAAACCCTTTCTTGTGGAGGAAAATATTGTACTTCATTTGTTAAAGTTTTTTTATGAACAGGTCTATATTCAATCTTTGTATCTTTTCCATTACACCAAGAAAGGGTGTGTTGCATAAATTTTTCATCATCTCTTTTTGGAAAATCTTCTCTTGCATGTGCTCCTCTGCTCTCTTTTCTGTAATAAGCTGAATCTACAGTAGTAATTGCTTGTCTTATTAAATTATCAAACTCTAAAGTTTCTACTAAATCAGTATTAAATATAAGCGATTTATCTTTTACTGAAATTGAACTCATCCCATCATACGTTTTTCTAATTTCATCAACACCTTCTTTTAAAGTTTTATCTGTTCTAAAAACTGCACATTTTGATTGCATGGTTTTTTGCATTGCTAGTCTAAGCTCTGCGGTACTATTTTCACCATTTGCATTTCTTAATTTATCAAATCTTTCTAAACATTTTTCTGTTTCCGTCTCTCCTATATCTTCATGTGGAGTTCCTGGTTTTACAAGTTCTGAAGCTCTCTTTGCTGCTGCTCTTCCAAACACAACTAAATCAATTAAAGAATTTGAACCCAATCTATTTGCACCATGTACGGAAACACATGCTGCTTCGCCAATTGCCATTAATCCTGGGACAGTTTTTTCAGAATCATTTACAGTTAGCACTTCAGCTTTATAGTTTGTAGGAATGCCACCCATATTATAATGAACAGTGGGTACGACAGGAATTGGTTCTTTAGTTACATCAACATTTGCAAATAATCTTGCCGCTTCTGTAATACCTGGAAGTCTATGATCAATAACTTTTTTATCTAAGTGGCTTAAATGTAAGTGTATATGATCTTGCTCTTTACCAACACCTCTTCCTTCTTTAATTTCAATCGACATTGATCTGCTCACTACATCTCTTGATGCTAAATCTTTGGCTTTTGGAGCATATCTCTCCATAAATCTTTCACCTTTTGAATTTACTAAATAACCACCTTCACCCCTAACTCCTTCTGAAATTAGAGTTCCATGACCATAAATACCAGTAGGATGAAATTGTACAAATTCCATATCTTGCAATGGTAAGCCAGCTCTTAAGACCATTGCATTTCCGTCTCCAGTACAAGTATGTGCTGAAGTTGCAGCATAATAAACCTTACCATAGCCACCTGTTGCAATTATTGTACTATGAGCTCTAAACCTATGAATAGTTCCTTCATTCAAATTCCAAGCTATAAGACCTTTGCATGCACCATCTTTCATTAATAAATCTAAAGCAAAGTATTCAATAAAAAATTCAGTATTATGTTTTAAAGCTTGGCCATAAAGAGTGTGAAGTATTGCATGGCCTGTTCTATCTGCTGCCGCACAAGTTCTTTGAACAATTCCATTACCATAATTTTTAGTCATTCCTCCAAAGGGTCTTTGATAAATTTTTCCATCGTCTGTTCTACTAAATGGAACCCCATATTTTTCTAATTCAATGACTGCTTTTGGAGCTTCTTTACAAAGATATTCAATACTATCTTGATCACCTAACCAATCAGCGCCTTTAACGGTATCATACATGTGCCAACGCCAATCATCTTCACCCATGTTTCCAAGTGCTGCTGAAATTCCACCTTGAGCTGCTGAAGTATGGCTTCTTGTTGGAAATACTTTTGAAATACAGGCTGTTTTTAACCCTGCTTCACTCAAACCAACTGCAGCTCTTAATCCAGCACCACCAGCTCCAAGGACAATTACATCATATTCATGATCTATTATTTTGTAAGAACTCATACAGTTAAATTAAATAAAATTATAATTGTTATTAATGGCATTATTATAGCAAATATATTTAAAGCTTTGTTTGCGACATTTTTGAATTTTTCATCCTGAATATAATCCTCAAATACTTCACTAATGCTCAAGGCTGAGAAAAAATAAGCAAATATAAGTAATAACGAAACTAAAAGTTTTGAAGGTTGTTTTGAAAAAAAACTAACTACTTCAATATAATCTTTGTCAAATACTGATACTAAATTTAAAATAAACCAAACCATTAAAGGTATTAATACAACTGAACTCGCTTTTAAAAATAACCATTTTTTAGTTACACTATTCATATTAAATAAATTAAAACTGTTAAAATAAATGATCCAAAGATCACTAATAATCCTGTTATATTTGTCATTTTTAATTCAAAACCATATCCTAAATCCATAATTAAATGTCTTATTTCACTTAGTATTTGAAAACTAAAAGACCAAATTAAAGCTAAAATTATAAATTTTCCAAAAATAGACTGTAAAAATATTTTAGTAAATTCATAACTGGCTTCACCTAATAATAAAGAAGCTATCCAAAAACAAATTACTGTTATTGCAATAATATTTATTATTCCGGTAATTCTGTGAGAGATGGAAACCAAAGAAGATATGTGCCATCTATATATCTGAATATGGGGTGATAAAGGATTTTTATTTTCCATTATTTTTTTTAATTAACAGTTCAGCTATCTCAACAGCATTTAGTGCTGCACCTCTTAATAGATTATCTGAGACTATCCAAAGATTGAGTGTATTTTTTTTTGTTTTATCTTCTCTGATTCTAGATATGTATGTTTCATTTTTACCTTCTGCCTCTAAAGGTGTAATATAACCTCCATCTTCTCTTTTATCATACACTTCACAACCATCAGTACTATTCAACAACGAATGTATTTTTTCTAAACTAAATGATTTTTCAAACTCAATATTTACTGACTCCCCATGAGAAATCAAAACCGGAACTCTTACACATGTAGCAGTCAATTCAATTTTATTATCAATAATCTTTTTAGTTTCATTTACCATTTTTAATTCTTCTTTTGTATAACCATCGTCAGCAAATATATCTATATGGGGAATGGCATTAAATGCTATTTGTTTAGTAAAATTTTTAGAATTTATCTTCTTTTTATCTAAAAATAATTTTGTTTGTTCAATAAGTTCATCCATCGGCGCTTTACCACCACCAGATACTGATTGATAAGTTGATAACACAACTCTTTTTATATTAAATTCATCATGAAGAGGTTTTAAAACTATAACTAATTGAGCCGTAGAACAGTTTGGATTAGCAATAATATTTTTTTTTAAATCGTTAATGGCTTCGGGATTTACCTGGGGAACTATCAAAGGTACATCTGGATCCATTCTAAAAAAACTAGAATTATCAATTATTGTAGTATGTTTTGAAGCTTTTTCTGCATACTGTTCTGAAATTTTTCCACCAGCAGCAAAAAATGTGATTTCAGCTTTAGAAAAATCATATGTCTCTAAATTACAAACCTCATACTCTTTACTATTAAAACTTATTTTTTGGCCCACACTTCTTGGGGAAGCAACTAAATATAATTGATCAACTAGAAGTTTTTTCTGCTCCAATACTTCAAGCATTTTTCTTCCAACATTACCTGTCGCTCCTACAATTGCTATATTCATGATATTCTTTAACTTTTATACTAGATGAAAGGTAAATCGCAAACTTTTCCGTTAAAAGTATTATCGTTTATTTGAATTTTAAAGGTTTGAGATACTTCCCAATAAGATTTTTGCATCATAGCTATACCTATTACCTTTTGAAAATGAGGTGAATAAGTTGCTGATCTTAATTCGCCAATTATATTGTTATTTTCATTGTATAGGTTTTTTGATCTAGTAAGACTAATTTCTTTTGCATCTATTTTGACGCCCATTAACTTTTTTTTAACTCCTTCAGATTTTATTTGTTTTAATTTTTCTTTTCCCAAAAAATTTATATCACTATCTAAACTAACATATTTATCAAAACCACATTCAAATGGATTGTCATTATTATCAAAATCATTACCATATGAAAGTAATGCACTCTCAATTCTTTCTATTAAATTTGGGCATCCTGGACCTACATTAAATTCTTTTCCAACTTCAAAAAAGTGATCATATAGTTTTTGTCCTGATTCAGTATTTTGAACATAAACTTCATATCCACCTTGCTTAGACCAGCCAGATCTTGCAATTAAATGTTTGGTCCCTTCAAAGTCAAAATAATCAAATCCAAAAAATTTTAGTTCAGTAATTTTTTTACTAAAAACTTTTTCCATTAATGTGAATGATCTTGGACCTTGTATTGCCATTATATCAACTACTGGTTCTATAATTTTAACATCAAATTTATTTCCAGATGCCAATCCTTTAGCAAAAAAAATTACATCCGAGTCTGCTATAGAAATCCACCATTTATTTTCATCTAATTTTAAAACAACTGGATCATTAACCAAATTTCCATTTTCATCTATTATTGGGCAATAATAACATCTACCAATTTTTGATTTTGATAAATCTCTACACGTCATCAGTTGCACTAACTCGGCAGAGTCTTTTCCTGATATTTCTACTTGTCTTTCTGCTGCAACATCCCATACCTGAACATATTCTTTTAAATGCTTGTAGCTATCCTCTATTGAACCAAAAGCAGCTGGTAGCAACATATGATTATAAATTGTATATGCTGTAACTCCTTGATTCTCTATTCTTGAGGTGTACGGTGTACTTCTTAATCTTCTAGATTTTGCAATTGAAAAATTTTTCATTTTTTTAAAAATTCAGAGATCTTTTCTCTCATTTCAAAAGCTTTTTCAAACATAATCATATGTCCACAATCTTTTATTATATGTGTCTTTGAATTAGAAATAAGTTCAGCAAATTTCCTACCTTTTTTAAGATTAACCATCTTATCTAGCTCACCAAAAATAAATAATGTAGGACACTTGATTGACTTTAGGGCCTCAGGTCCATTTTTATAATTATTACAAGCAACAAGGTCTACAGCCAAAACCTCTCTAATATCTCTTGGAGAATTAATAATTTTTTCTACAGGGTTTCCACCAATAAATTTCTTAGAATTTTTATACCCCCACTTCATCATTAATTTAATTGCTTGATCATCACCTGCTTCAGCAAGATCTATTAAATCTTGATTAACTGGCATTTTATAAGAGCCTCCTACAAAAATTAAGTTCTTTATTCTTTTAGGATATTTAAAGCAATACTCAATAGCCTCAAGACAGCCTTGGGAGTGCCCTATTAATGTTACTTCTAAAATATTAAGTTCATTTAAAACCTTTTCTATCCAGTCTGATATTTGCTCAATAGACAATAAGCATTTTCCTTCTGAATTACCATGCCCTGGTAAATCTAAAGATAAAACATTGTAACTTTGATTTGACAAGTATTGTTCTGTTAAAGACCATACAATATGTGAAAGACCACTACCATGAAGCAAGACAATAGTATGTTTGTTTTGATCGATACCTTTGCCTGCATCAGAACCAAATACATTTTGCTTATCTATTTGAATTATCAACTTAATTCCTTGATTTTTTTTCTAAGTTCAAATTTTTGTATTTTTCCTGTTGATGTTTTCGGTAACTCACAAAAAACAACTTTTTTTGGAAGTTTAAATCCTGCTAGAGTTTCTCTACAAAAATCTATTATATCCTTTTCTGTTGCAGGCTTATCTTTAATTAGTTCGACAAATGCACAAGGTGTTTCACCCCACTTTTCATCTGGTTTTGCAACAACAGCTGCTAATGATACTGCTGGATGTTTTGCAATAGTGTTTTCTATTTCAATTGAAGAAATATTTTCTCCACCTGAAATAATAATATCTTTAGATCTGTCTTGAATCTTAATATATCCATCTGGGTGAGTTACAGCTAAATCTCCTGAGTGAAACCAGCCACCATACATAGCTTTGTCTGTTGCTTCTTTATCTTTATAATATCCTTTCATTACAATATTTCCCTTAATCATAATTTCACCCATAGTTTTTCCATCTTTAGGTACAGGCTTCATTGTTTCAGGATCCATAACAACAGCACCTTCAGTATTAGGGTATCGAACGCCCTGTCTTGCTTTAATTTCATTTTTTTTATCTTTATCTAGTTCATTCCATTCTTCGTTCCACGCACATTGCAACATATGTCCATAAGTTTCTGTTAATCCATATACATGCATAACTTCAAACCCTAAGTTTTCCATTTTTTCAAAAATAATACTTGGTGGTGGTGCACCTGCAGTTAAAACGTTCACTTTTCTCTTAAGTTTTTTTTGATCTTCTTTGGGAGTATTAACTATCATGTTTAAAACAATTGGAGCTCCTCCAAAATGAGTTACGTCATATTTATCAATTAATTCAAACATCTTCTTTGTATCAATATTTCTAAGGCAAATAATTCTTGCGTGTAACATTGAAAGTGTCCAGGGATAACACCATCCATTACAATGAAACATTGGGACTACACACAAAAAATTCAATCTATTGGGCATGTTCCATGCCTGGGTGCTTCCAGTTGCCATTAAATATGATCCTCTATGATGGTAAACAACACCCTTAGGATTTCCTGTTGTTCCAGATGTATATCCTAATGAAATCGCTTGCCATTCATCTTTTGGTTTTTTCCATTCATAATTTTCATCACCTGTGTTTAAAAAACTTTCATATTCTAATTCACCAATTTTTTTAAAACTACTTGTGTCTATATCTTTGTCGTCTATATCAATAATAGTAATTTTATTTTTGATATTTTTTAAAGCTTTAACAATCACTTCATGAAATTGTCTATCCACAATTAAAACTTTTGCATCACTATGTTCTAAAATATAACTAACAGTTTTAGGGTCTAGCCTTGTATTTATTGCATTGATTACCGCACCAACCATAGGTATTGAATAATGTGCTTCAAAAATTTCTGGTGTATTAAAGGCCATTATTGAAACTGTGTCTCCATTTTTAACACCTAGCTTATCCAATGCACTAGCAAACTTTACACATCTTCTGTAAACCTCTCCCCACGTATACGACCTACTCTCGTAAACTACAGCTTCATAGTTTGGGTATATATCTTTTGTTCTTTCTAAAAATGTTAAAGGGGATAAAGGAACATAGTTAGCATCGTTTTTATCTAAATCGGTATCGTAGTGACTCATGTTAATTAAATTTAAAATTCATTATATAATCACTACCTGATGTAGCAGTTTTAAAATGACTTTCAGCTCTTGGTAAAACTCTTTTAAAATAAAAATTTGCAGTTTGTATTTTATCCTCATAAAAATCTTTGTTTTGATCATAATCTTTAAAGCTTACCTCTAAAACTTTTATCCATGCATATGCTATAGATACAAATCCCAATACTTTTAAATAGTCATTGCATGCTGCACTTGCATCATCTTTTGAGTTTTGTATTTTATCTTTAATCCAGGAAGTAAATTTAGATAAAATCTCTAAATTAATTTTTAATTCTTCTGTAAAAGGTTTTAATTTTTCATTTTCAATATCACAGTCACTTTTAACCATTTCTAGATATTTATTGATTATATCACCATTTTTATTTACTAATTTTCTAAAAACTAAATCTGCTGCTTGAATAGAATTGGTTCCCTCATAAATTGGGGTGATTCTATTATCCCTGTATAGTTGTTCTATTCCTTGGTCTTTCGTATAACCATAACCACCATGAACCTGCATTGCTTCACTTGTTATTTCCATTCCCATATCACTAAACATCGTTTTAACTACAGGTGTCATTAAAGAAACAAGATCTGAAGCTTCCTGCTTTATTTTTTCGTCTGGGTGATAAAGACTAACTTCTGTTTGCTGAGATAACCAAAAACATAAAGCTCGCTCACCTTCGATAATAGATTTCATATTTAACAAAGATTTTCTAATATCGGCGTGCTCAATTATAAAATCTGCACCATTAGTTGATTTTGTGTTATTTGTTTTTCCTTGTTTTCTTTCTTTTGCATAGCTTAAAGAATTTTGATACGCAATTTCAGAAATTCCTAAGCCTTGAATTCCAACAACAATTCTTTCTAAATTCATCATAGTAAACATTGCATTTAAACCTTTATTCTTTGGTCCAATCATATACCCAGTAGCATCATCAAAATTTAATACACACGTAGCAGAGCCTTTAATTCCCATCTTACTTTCTATAGATCCTGTAGAAACTCCATTTCTGGCTCCAATAGATCCATCTTCATTTACAACAAATTTAGGTACCAAGAATAAACTTATTCCTTTTGTGCCTGCTGGAGAGTCTGTTGCTCTTGCTATAACTAGATGAATAATATTTTCTGTTAAATCATGGTCGCCTGAAGTAATAAATATTTTTTGTCCACTTAATTTAAAAGTTCCATTTTTTTGCTCTACAGCTTTTGTTCTTAATAGGCCTAAATCAGTTCCACAGACTGGTTCTGTTAGACACATAGTTCCACTCCATTTTCCTTCTACAATTTTTGGAAGAAATTTATTTTTTATTTCATCTGTAGCATGATGAAAAATACAATTATAAGCACCAATACTTAATTCACTATAAAGTTTAAATGAAAGGCTTGCAGATGATAACATTTCATCAAAAAAAGCACTCACAGTTTTTGGCATTCCTTGTCCACCATATTTAGGGTCACATGAAAGAGAAGTCCATCCATCTTCAATATATTTTGTATAAGCTTCTTTATAGCCAGGAGGTGTTCTAACTACTCCATTTTCTAAGACAGTTGGGTTTTCATCTCCTGATTTTGCCAAAGGTAATATTATATTTTGATTGATCTTAGATGCTTCATCTAAAATATCTTTTACTAGATCAGAATTAATTTCTTTATATTTTTCTATCTCGTTATAATTTTTATTGTTTCTTAACTTGTCAAAAAGAAACATCATATCGTTCACTGGTGCAGTGTAATTTGGCATTTTGGGAGCTTAGAATAAATGATTAATTATTGCAATTTTGAAATTATTGCAGCACCCATTTCGGATGTGGATACTTCTTTTGTGTCTTTAGACGCTATATCTTTAGTTCTAAGACCATCATTTAATACTTCTTGAACTGCTTTTTCTAAAGCATCTGCTTCATTATCTAGGTTTAAAGAATATCTTAATGCCATTGCAAAACTTAGAATTGAAGCAATTGGATTTGCCATTCCTTTTCCAGCAATATCAGGTGCTGACCCATGTATTGGTTCGTACATGGCTCTCATTTCTCCATCTTTATTTTTAGCACCAAGTGATGCAGAAGGTAATAGACCTAATGATCCAGTAAGCATAGAGGCTTGATCTGAAAGCATATCACCAAATAAATTATCAGTAACAATAACATCAAATTGTTTAGGATTTCTTAAAAGTTGCATTGCACAATTATCTGCAAGCATATGACTTAACTCTACATCTTTATACTCTTTATCATGTAATGTTTGGACTTCTTCTTTCCAGAGCTGTCCAGCTTCCATCACGTTTGATTTTTCACATGAAGTAACTTTATTTGATCTTTTTTTAGCCAAATCAAAAGCAACTTTTGCAACTCTAACAATTTCACTTGTTGTGTAGGTATGAGTATTAATGCCTTTTCTCTCTCCATTTTCTATTGGTTTAATTCCTCTTGGTTCACCAAAGTAAATTCCTCCAGTAAGCTCACGAACAATCATTATATCTAATCCTGAAACTATTTCTGGTTTCAAAGTTGAGGCATCCACCAATTGTTCAAAACATATAGCAGGTCTTAGATTTGCAAACAGTTTTAATTCTTTTCTTAATTTTAATAATGCTCTTTCTGGTTTTTTTGAAAAATCAAGGTCATCCCATTTTGGTCCACCTACTGCACCAAGCATAACAACTTCACTTTCTAAAGCTTTATAAAACACTTCATCGGTAATAGGTGTTCCATGCTTATCATAAGAACAACCACCTGCAAGGTCTTGGTCAATTACAAAATCTAAAGATTTATTTGTATTAAACCATTGAATAATTTTTTTTACTTCCTCAATAACCTCAGGTCCAATTCCATCCCCTGGTAAAAGTAATATTTTTCTTTTTTTAACTTTAATCATTAAATATCCAAGGTTTATTATCTTTTAGATTTTTTTCAAAAGAAGTGATTTTTTTTGATTTTTCTAATGAAAGTGCAATATCATCAAGACCTTCTAATAAACACTTTTTCTTAAAAGGATCAATATCAAATTTAATTTCATTATTTCCAAAAATAATTTTTTCTTCACTTAATTCTATGGAAATTTCTTCTTTTCTATTTGAATATTCAGAAAGTTCTTTAATTTTTTCTTCTTCTAAAATAATCGGCAAAATTCCATTTTTAAAACAATTATTATAAAAAATATCTGCATAACTAGAGCTTATAACACATGTAATACCAAAATCTAATAATGCCCATGGAGCATGTTCTCTTGAAGAGCCGCAACCAAAGTTTTTACCTGTAATTAATATTTTTGATTTGTCATAAGGCTCTTGATTAAGAATAAAATCTTTTATTTCATTGCCATCATCATCATATCTCATTTCAAAGAATAAATTTTTACCAAGCCCTGTTCTTTTAATTGTTTTAAGAAATTGTTTTGGAATAATCATATCTGTATCAATATTTACAATTGGTAAATATACTGGAATACTTTTAAGTGAATTAAATTTTTGCATTTTAATATTGATACTTTCTAACATCATCAAGATTTCCTGAAATAGCTGCAGCGGCAGCCATACCTGGACTTACCAAATGAGTTCTTCCACCTCTTCCTTGTCTTCCCTCAAAATTTCTATTTGAAGTAGAGGCACACCTTTCTTCTGGTTTTAATTTATCTGCATTCATTGCTAAACACATAGAACATCCTGGTTCTCTCCATTCAAATCCTGATTCTATAAAAATTTTGTCTAAACCTTCTTGTTCTGCTTGCTCTTTAACTAAACCAGAGCCTGGAACAACCATCGCATGAACATGAGATGCTATCTTTTTATCTTTCAATATTTTTGCCGCCTCTCTTAAATCTTCAATTCTGCCATTGGTACAACTTCCAATAAAAACTTTATCTATTTTAATATCTTTTGCTAAAGTATCTGGCTTTAAACCCATATACTTTAAAGATCTTTCTATTGAGTTTTTTTTATCTACATCCTTCTCTTTTTCTGGATTTGGTACTTTTTCATCAATAGTAATTACATCCTGTGGAGAGGTTCCCCAAGTAATCATAGGCAAAATATCTTCTGCAACTAAATTAATTTCTTTATCAAATTTAGCTCCTTCATCTGTTTTTAAGCTTTGCCAACATTTTATTGCTTTGTCCCAATTTTCATTTTTTGGTGACATTGGTTTATTTTTTAAATAGTCAAAAATTTTCTTATCTGGTGCAATAAGTCCAGCCCTAGCGCCACCCTCAATAGTCATGTTGCAAATCGTCATTCTTTGTTCAACACTTAAAGAAGATATCAAACTACCTGCATATTCAATTACAGAACCAGTTCCACCTGCAGTTCCAATTGTTCCTATAATTTGCAAAATTACATCTTTAGATGTCACTCCAATAGGAAGTTTACCATTGACGTTAATTCTAAAATTTTTTGCTTTTTTTTGTACCAATGTTTGTGTTGCTAAAACATGTTCTACTTCTGAAGTTCCAATTCCAAAAGCTAAAGCACCAAAAGCACCATGTGTTGCTGTATGACTATCTCCACATACTATTACTGTGCCAGGTTGAGTAAACCCTTGTTCTGGTCCTATGATATGGACAATTCCTTGTCTCTTATCATCCATTCCAAAAAGCTGAACTCCAAATTCTTTACAATTTGATTCTAGTGTATCTACTTGGATTTTAGATTCTTTATCTGCTATTCCCTTAGATCTATCAGTAGTAGGTACGTTATGATCAGCGACCGCAAGTGTTAAGCTGGGTTGTCTTACTTTTCGGTTAGATTTTCTTAGACCCTCAAAAGCTTGTGGACTTGTTACTTCATGAACCAAGTGTCTATCAACGAATAATAAAGCAGTCTCATCATCTTGCTGATGAACTAAGTGATCATTCCAAATTTTGTCATAAAGAGTTAAGAGCATTGAAAAAAAAATTATTTTTTTTCTTCAGAACTTTCTTTTTTTTGTTCTGTTTCAACTTCTGGTTTTTTTTCAGATTCAGTTGTCACTGGTGCTAAATTTTCTTCAGTAACTGTCTCTGGTTTAACATTAACTTCTATACCAATTTTTTTTTTAATTTTTTCTACAATTCTGGCTGATTTACCAGTTCTATCTCTTAGATAATATAATTTTGCTCTTCTAACTTTTCCTGATCTAACAACAGTAATACTATCAATTACTGAGCCATATAATGGAAATGTTCTTTCTACACCTTCGCCAAATGAAATTTTTCTAACTGTGAAAGATGAATTAATATCTCTATTTTTTTTAGCTATACATACGCCTTCGAAATATTGAATTCTTTCTTTTTTACCTTCAGTAATCCTTACACCAACTTTTAAAACATCTCCTGGAAAAAATTCGGGTATCTTTTTCTCCGCTAATATTTTTTTTACGTTATGTTGGTTTATTTCTTCTATTGTTTTCATGTTAGTATTTATCAAATTAATTTTTTTTATATTTTTCCCATAAATCTTTTCTTCGGACCCGTGTTATAGCCTCAGATTGAGATAAACGCCAATCTTTAATTTTGTTATGATCGCCTGATAATAGCACTTCTGGAACACTTTTTTTCTCCCAAATCTTAGGTTTTGTATATTGGGGATACTCTAATAAACCATTCTCAAAGCTTTCATCATTTTTTGATTGGTCATTCCCCAGAACTCCTGGCAATAATCTTAAAATGCAATCAAAAACTACAAAAGCTGCTGTTTCGCCTCCAGACAAAATAAAGTCTCCTATACTAATCTCTTCAATATTTCTTGTTGATAATACTCTTTCATCAACTCCCTCAAAATGACCACATATCAAACTTATTGATTTTTCTTGTGAAAGTTCTTTAGCAAATTTTTGATCAAGTTTTTTTCCTTTAGGTGATAGATAGAAAATTCTTTCACCTTCCTTTTTATTCTGATCAATAGATTTTGCTAAGACGTCTGCTTTTATCAACATTCCAGTTCCACCTCCAAATGGCGTATCGTCAACTGTTTTATGTTTATCTTCTGCGGCGTCTCTAATGTTTACTACTTTTAAGTCCCATATTTTATTTGATAACGCCTTTCCGTACAATCCTTTAGATAAAGGGCCAGGAAAAATTTCTGGATAAAGTGTAAACACCTGAGCTTGCCACATAAGCTAAATTACTTGGCTTTCTCTTTAGGCGCTGCTTCTGCTTTAGGCGCTGCTTCTGTTTTAGGCGCTGCTTCTGTTTTAGGCGTTGCTTCTGTTTTAGGCGCTGCTTCTGCTTTAGGCGCTGCTTCTGCTTTAGGCGCTGCTTCTGTTTTAGGCGCTGCTTCTGTTTTAGGCGCTGCTTCTGTTTTAGGCGTTGCTTCTGTTTTAGGCGTTGCTTCTGTTTTAGGCGTTGCTTCTGCTTTAGGCGTTGCTTCTGCTTCTTTTTTTCTTTCTTTTTTAGGAATGGCTTTATTTGGATTATTACCATTTTTA
>Ga0315339_1000207_pt1 | contig 90676 bp, 96 predicted proteins | sample ASW17metaG_FD_204514 | JGI IMG/M metagenome (GOLD analysis project Ga0315339, IMG submission 204514) | Ammonia-oxidizing marine archaeal communities from Pacific Ocean, United States - ASW #17 | ecosystem: Environmental > Aquatic > Marine > Oceanic | place: USA: California | collected 2016-12-05
CAGGCGATAATGTGAATATGGTCGTTAATCTGATTGCTCCGATTGCTATGGACGAAGGTCTACGCTTCGCCATTCGCGAAGGCGGGCGGACGGTTGGCGCCGGTGTCGTCGCTAAGATTTTTGAGTAGAAATCCCTTGACGGTCACCTAGAGGTGGCCGTTTTTGGTTTCGTAAAAGGACTAAGAAAATGGCAACAGATAGCCAAAATATACGTATCCGTTTGAAGGCCTTTGATCATCGAATTCTTGATAGCTCGACGGGGGAGATTGTCAATACGGCGAAGCGCACAGGCGCGCAGGTTCGAGGGCCGATTCCACTCCCGACACGGATTGAAAAATATTGTGTGCTGCGCTCGCCGTTTATTGACAAGAAATCCCGTGAGCAATTTGAAATCCGCGTTCACAAGCGGTTGCTCGATATCGTCGATCCCACGCCCCAAACTGTCGATGCTCTGATGAAGCTCGACCTTGCTGCTGGCGTTGACGTCGAAATTAGATTGTAGGAATTAAACTAATGCCTCCCTCTCAATCAGCTCAACGCCGTTCAGGCGTTATTGCACAAAAGATGGGTATGACTCGCGTATTTGCCGAAGATGGCAAGCATGTGCCTGTTACCGTGCTCAAAATGGATATGTGCCAGGTTACGGCTCAGCGGACCCAGGAGAGCCACGGCTATACGGCACTCCAACTTGGGGCTGGTAAAGCTAAAGTAAAAAATGTCAGTGCTGCTATGCGCGGCCACTTTAGCAGAGCAAAAGTCGAGCCTAAACGCGTGGTTATGGAGTTCCGTGTCAGTGAGGATGCGCTGATTGATGTTGGTCAGGAAATTCAGGCAGATCATTTCGCCACCGGTCAATATGTCGATGTTGCGGGCACTTCAATCGGTAAAGGTTTTGCCGGCGGCATGAAACGCCATAATTTTAGTGGCCTCCGTGCGAGCCATGGTGTTTCTATTTCCCATCGCTCACTCGGCTCTACCGGCCAGTGTCAGGATCCGGGCAAGGTGTTCAAAGGCAAGAAGATGGCTGGTCATATGGGCGGGGTTCGTTGTACCGCGCAAAATCTTGAAGTAGTATCGACAGACGTTGAGCGCGGCCTGATCCTCATCCGCGGCGGGGTGCCAGGACCTGAATCGGGAATCGTGTATGTGTCCGATGCGGTAAAAAGACATTTCCCAAAAGAGGCTCCGTTCCCGACATCGATACGTGCTGACGCGCCGCCAGAAGAAGCGGCTGCGGCTGACGCCGAAAGCGATGCAAGTGAAAGCACTCAAGCAGAAGAGAAAAAGGATTGACCACATGAAGGTCAAAGTTACAAATCTCGACAATAAGGCTTCGGGCGAAATCGAGCTCGCAGATGCCGTCTTTGGCGCAGCTGTCCGGCCGGATCTGATGCATCGCACAGTGCGTTGGCAATTAGCCAAACGGCAGGCAGGTACCCATAAGACAAAAACCGTGGGTGAAATTAGCGGTACGACCCGCAAGCCATGGAAGCAAAAGGGCACTGGTCGTGCCCGTGCATCTTCCTTGCGTTCGCCGCAATTTCGTGGTGGTGCTGTTATTTTTGGCCCGCGTCCGCGTAGCCATGCTCATAAATTGCCGAAGAAGATTCGCAGCATGGCGCTCCGCTCCGCTCTGTCTAGTAAGCAGGCTGAAGGAAAATTGATTGTTGTCGATACGGCAATCATGAAAGACGGTAAAACGTCGGCGCTGAGCGGCCATTTGGCGAAGCTAAAATTATCTGAAACCGTTCTACTTATTGATGGTCCTGTGCTCGATAGCAACATGCTTCTTGCTGCACGCAACCTGCCGGGCTTCGATCTGTTGGCGCAACAGGGCGCTAATGTTTATGACATACTACGTCGCGATACTCTTGTTCTAACCAAGAACGCCATCGAACTTTTGGAGGCGCGTCTGTCATGAGCAAGGAAGCCAAAGAGCGTTATTACGACATTATCCTCTCGCCGTTGGTGACTGAAAAATCAACGCGGGGTAGCGAATTTAATCAAGTGACCTTCAAGGTCTCAACTGACGCTACTAAGCCGGAAATTAAGAAGGCGGTGGAAAGTCTGTTTGAGGTCAAGGTCAAGCGTGTAAACACGATTTGTATGGATGGCAAGGTTAAGCGTTTCAAAGGCCATGTGGGCAGGCGTGTAAACTGGAAGAAAGCGATAGTCTCGCTCGCAGATGGTGAGACTATCGATATTATGACGGGGGTCTGAGAATGGCGCTTAAGACATTTAACCCTACCACGCCCAGCCGCCGTCAGCTTGTTCTGGTTGACCGCTCGGCTCTGTGGAAGGGCAAGCCGGTTAAAGAACTTACCGAGGGCTTGAATAAAAAGGGCGGACGCAACAATACCGGTCGAATTACCGCTGACCATCGTGGTGGCGGGCATAAGCGACGTTATCGTTTGGTCGATTTCAAGCGCGCTAAATTTGATATATCGGCGACTGTCATACGTCTTGAATATGATCCGAATCGTTCTGCATTTATTGCGTTGATCCGTTATGAGGATGGCATTAATTCATATATTTTGGCGCCGCAACGCTTGGCTCCTGGCGATAAGGTCATTTCCGGCAACCAGGTCGATATTAAGCCGGGCAACGCCATGCCCATGAAGAATATTCCTGTTGGCACTATCATCCATAATGTTGAGATGAAGCCAGGCAAGGGTGGGCAGATCGCTCGCGCTGCCGGTGGTTACGTTCAACTGGTGGGCAAGGATCAGGGTTACGCGCTGCTGAAACTGGGCTCTGGTGAGCAACGCATGGTTCGTTCTGATTGCATGGCAACGATTGGTGCTGTATCAAATCCAGATCACCAAAACGAGAACAGTGGTAAGGCTGGTCGGTCACGTTGGCTTGGTAAGCGTCCGCATGTTCGCGGTGTGGCGATGAACCCGGTTGATCATCCTCATGGCGGAGGCGAAGGCCGCACATCTGGTGGCCGTCATCCAGTTTCGCCTTGGGGCAAACCGACCAAAGGCAAACGTACACGTAACAATAAAAAGACCGACCGCTTCATCTTGCGCCGTCGTCGGCCATAGGAGGGGAGAAAAAAATATGTCACGCTCCGTTTGGAAAGGCCCGTTTGTTGATGGTTATCTGCTTAAGAAGGCAGAGGCCGCTCGTTCATCCGGCCGGAAAGATATTATCCGTACATGGTCCCGTCGTTCGACTATTCTGCCACAATTTGTTGGACTGACGTTCGGTGTTTACAACGGCCGTAAATTCCTGCCGGTTTTGGTCAATGAAAATATGGTTGGCCATAAGCTTGGTGAGTTTTCACCGACGCGGACATATTTTGGTCATGTGGCCGATAAGCGGGCGAAAAGGTCTTAATCATGGGTAAGCCATCACGTAAACGTATTTTGAACGAAACCGAAGCAAGCGCTGTGCTTCGTAATATTCGCATTAGCCCGCAAAAATTAAATTTGGTGGCCCAATCTATTCGGGGGCAAGACGCCGAGCTTGCGTTGAGTACACTTTCTTTTTCGCGCCGCAGAATTTCAAATTCGGTCAAGAAGTGCTTGCAATCAGCCATCGCCAATGCCGAAAATAATCATGAATTGGATGTGGATCGGCTCGTTGTTGCCGAGGCCAATGTTGGTAAAGGCATTGTAATGAAACGCTGGCGTCCGAGAGCTCGTGGACGTACAGGCCGCATTCTTAAACCCTTTAGCCATCTGACCATTGTCGTGCGCGAGCGCGCGGAGAGGACATAATGGGTCAAAAAGTAAACCCCATCGGGCTTCGCCTTGGTATCAACCGCACCTGGGATTCCCGCTGGTATGCGGATTCAGATTACAGCACGTTGCTGTTTGAAGATTTGAGAATCCGTACATTCCTGTTTGATAAATTGAACCAGGCAGGTATCGGCCGCATCGTTATTGAGCGTCCCGCGAAGAAGGCACGTATTACCATTCACACCGCACGTCCTGGTGTTGTTATCGGTAAAAAAGGTGCTGATATTGATAAGTTACGGGCTGAAGTCAGCAAGATGACTGGCAGCGAAGTGCATCTCAATATCGTTGAGATCCGTAAGCCTGAGATTGATGCTAAACTTGTTGCTGAGAATATTTCCCAACAATTAGTGCGTCGCGTTGCTTTTCGCCGCGCTATGAAGCGTGCCGTTCAATCGGCTATGCGTCTTGGCGCCGAGGGTATTCGAATCAATTGCGGTGGTCGTCTCGGCGGTGCTGAAATTGCCCGTACGGAATGGTATCGCGAGGGCCGAGTACCTCTCCATACACTACGTGCAGATGTGGATTATGGCTGGGCCTCGGCGCAAACCGCTTATGGTATTTGTGGCGTGAAGGTATGGATTTTTAAAGGCGAAATTCTCGCTCATGACCCTATGGCGCAAGACAAGCGCGCCCAGGAACACGCGACGCCGCGCTAGGAAACTGATATGTTACAACCTAAATCAACAAAATATCGTAAGGCACATAAAGGCCGTATTCACGGCTTGGCCAAAGGTGGGACTCAACTGAATTTTGGTTCGTTTGGGCTTAAGGCATTGACGCCCGGTCGAGTAACCGCGCGTGAACTGGAAGCAGGACGACGTGCATTGACCCGTCACATGAAGCGTGCAGGTCGTGTTTGGATTCGTGTTTTCCCCGACGTTCCAGTGTCCAGCAAACCGGCTGAGGTTCGTATGGGTAAAGGTAAAGGCAATCCAGAATTCTGGGTAGCGCGGATTAAACCAGGTCGGATTTTATACGAGATTGATGGCGTATCTCCGGAGGTTGCCGCAGAAGCGTTTCGTTTGGCTTCCGCCAAGTTTCGGGTGCGGACCAAGCTGGTGTCGCGCATTGGCGAGGGAGGCTAAACAATGAAAATTGAAGAAACACGCAGTATGTCCCAGGACGAATTGAAGGACTCGCTATTGAAATTAAAAAAAGAGGCTTTCAACCTGCGCTTTCAGCAGGCTATTGGCCAATTGGAAAATACTTCGCGCATGCGTGAAGTACGGCGTGATATTGCGCGAGTCAAAACGGTGCTGATAGATCAGCGCCATAGCGCATAGTTGCAGACGGAAAGGAAGAAGATATGCCAAGGCGTATCATGCAGGGCACAGTGGTTAGCGATAAAGCGGACAAGACGATTACTGTTCGAGTTGATCGACGCTTTATGCACAGTCTCTATAAGAAAGTTATTCGGCGTTCAAAACGTTATGCGGCGCATGACGAAACGAATGTCCATAAAATCGGCGATGTCGTACGTATTCGCGAATGCCGCTCTAAATCAAAGAGTAAATGCTGGGAAGTTTTAAGTGAGACGCCCAACCTCAGTAATTGAGGGCGGGGGGTATAATGAAGACAAGGATTACTAAGCTATGATCCAGATGCAAACGAACCTGGACGTTGCCGATAATTCCGGCGCACGACGCATTCAGTGTATTAAGGTTCTGGGCGGATCGAAGCGTAAATACGCCTCGGTCGGCGACCAGATCGTGGTTACAGTGAAGGAAGCAATTCCGCGCGGCAAGGTTAAAAAGGGTGAAGTTCACCGTGCTGTTATTGTTCGCACGGCAAAAGAAATTCGCCGTGACGATGGCACTGCTATTCGCTTTGATCGTAATGCTGCAGTATTGCTGAGTGCCCAGGGCGAGCCCATTGGAACGCGTATTTTTGGCCCCGTAACGCGTGAACTACGCGGCAAGAGTTACATGAAGATTATATCTCTGGCTCCCGAAGTTCTCTAATCGGACAGTACGGGAAAGAGCAGGAAAAGATGGCCAAACGTAAAATCAAAAAGGACGATGAAGTAATCGTTCTGACCGGTCGCGACAAAGGTAGGCGCGGAACGGTAAAAAAAGTGAATACCAAGGAAAATCGTGTTTTGGTTGATGGCATCAATATGGTGAAGCGCCATGTGAAGCCGTCACAGACGGAGCCGCAGGGCGGAATTCAGGAGCGTGAGGCGACGATCCATATTTCTAATGTGGCGTTGATCGACCCGAGTGAGAATATTGCCACTCGCGTTGGTTATAAGGTCTTGGAAGATGGTCGCAAGGTTCGTTATGCTAAGATCTCGGGGGAGGTGATCGATGCCTGAAAATAATTTGAAGCCCCGCCTGAAGCAGGTTTATGAAGATGAAATTCGCGAGGCCTTAGCCAAGCAGTTTGGTTACAAAAATCATATGCAAACGCCGAGCCTTGATAAAATTGTTATTAACATGGGCGTAGGCGAGGGTTCTTCTGACAAGAAAAAAATAGAAGCGGCTGTTCGTGAAATGACCTTGATTTCTGGCCAGAAACCAGTAGTAACAAAGGCCAAAAAGTCAATCTCGACCTATAAAATTCGTGACGGTATGGCTATTGGTTGCAAAGTTACATTGCGGCGCTACAGGATGTATGAATTTCTTGACCGCCTAGTGACGATTGCGCTGCCGCGCGTGCGAGATTTTCGGGGTCTTTCGAACAAGAGTTTCGATGGCCGAGGTAACTATGCCTTGGGTCTTAAAGAACAGATCGTATTCCCTGAGATTGATTACGATACTATCGATCAAGTGCGCGGCATGGACATTATAATTTGTACGACCGCGAAGACAAACGAAGAAGGGCGTGCACTTTTGACCGCCTTTCAGCTTCCCCTTGTAATTTAAGACGCAACAAAGAGAGAGTGGAATGGCCAAAAAAAGCGCCATACAGAAAAACGAAAAGCGGAAGCGGATGGTCGCGCGCGACGCTGAAAAGCGTGGCGCTCTTAGAGCCATTATCCGTGATCTTTCGTTACCTGCCGAAGAGCGTTTCACAGCGCAGCTCAAACTATCGAGCCTGCCCCGCAACGGCGCCAAAATTCGTATTAGAAACCGTTGCGCATTGAGTGGTAGGCCGCGCGCTGTCTACCGTAAATTCGAACTATCCCGTATTGCGCTTCGTGAACTGGCCTCGTCCGGATATATCCCGGGCATGGTCAAGTCGAGCTGGTGAGGGCTGCGTTATGACTATGAGTGACCCCATCGCCGATATGATCACCCGCGTTCGCAACGGCCAGCGAGTCCACAAACCATCAGTGAGCACGCCGGCGTCGAAAATGCGTGGTGCCGTACTCGATGTGCTTCAGAAGGAAGGCTATATTCGTGGCTACACATCGAGTGTAGACGCAAATGGAAAACCGACCTTTGAAGTTGAGCTAAAATATAGCGAAGGTGAACCGGTAATCGCTAAAATTCAACGGGTCTCACGGCCGGGCCGGCGCGTCTATTCCGGAGCTGAAGACCTTCCCAGCGTATTTAATGGCCTTGGTATTTCGATCGTCTCCACCCCACGTGGCGTATTGTCGGATATTGAGGCGCGTAAACAGCATGTCGGCGGAGAAATTCTCTGCCGCGTATTCTAGGAGCGAGGAGGACTTAATGTCTCGCATCGGAAAAAATCCTGTTTCTTTGCCTGTTGGCGTTGAAGTCTTTCTCGCTGAGAAAGAGGTCAAGATCAAAGGAAAATTGGGTGAATTGCAAATGGTGCTATCGCCGGAAGTTCATATTTCGGTGGCCGATAATGTGGTGACGCTGGAGCCAGCGGATCAGTCCAAACGCGCCCGTCAAATGTGGGGCTTGCTGCGTTCAAACGTAAGCAACATGGTTCAGGGCGTTAGTGAAGGCTTTACTAAAAAATTAGAGATCCAGGGTGTTGGTTACCGCGCGGCCATGCAGGGTAAGAAATTGAAGCTTGAGCTCGGCTACAGCCACTCTGTTCTCTATGACATTCCTGAAGGCATCACCGTTACTTGTGAAAAGCCGACTGATATTTCAGTAAAGGGACGTGATAAACAAATTGTAGGGCAGGTTGCTGCTGAAATCCGTTCGTTCCGCAAACCTGAACCTTATAAAGGCAAAGGTATTCGCTACGTTGGCGAATATGTACGCCGCAAGGAAGGTAAGAAGAAGTAGGCCAGATATGTTGTTAAAAAAGGATCTCTTTGAGCGTCGGAAAAGGCGTTCACGTATTAGATTAAGGCGTTTGGGCAGCGGTCGCCCACGTCTGTCGGTTTTCCGCTCTGGAAAACACATCTATGCGCAAATTATTGATGACGGGCAGGGCAAAGTTGTTGCCTCGGCATCGAGTTTGGAAATAGACGTTCGCAGTGAAATGAAGAATGGTGCGGATAAAGTTGCGGCAGGACGAATTGGCAAAACTATTGCTGAACGGTCCCTTGCGGCGGGCGTAACGAATGTCATTTTTGATCGCGGCGCTTATAAATATCATGGCCGGGTAAAAGCCCTGGCCGAAGGTGCCCGTGAGGGCGGCCTTAACTTTTAGGAAGTAGGACAAATGGCACGTCCGAACATGGGCGCCCGTATGCGGGGCGACCGAGATGATCCCGAATTTGAGGATAAGCTCGTACATATCAATCGCGTCGCCAAAGTGGTCAAAGGTGGCCGTCGCTTTGGTTTTTCAGCGCTCGTAATTGTGGGTGACCGGCGTGGCCGGGTCGGCTACGGCACTGGTAAGGCGCGTGAGGTGCCTGAGGCAATCCGCAAGGCGACGGAACAGGCCAAGCGTAAATTGATTCGGGTGCCCTTACGCGAGGCGCGTACGCTACATCATGATATAGAGGGTCATTTTGGCGCTGGGCATGTTGTGTTGCGTGCCGCACCGGCAGGTACCGGCATCATTGCCGGCGGCCCGATGCGCGCTGTATTTGAGATGGTCGGCATGAAAGACGTTGTTGCCAAATCAATCGGCACTTCAAACCCGCATAATATGGTCAAGGCGACGTTTATGGCTCTTGAGAACTGCGTGTCGCCGCGTGGTATTGCGGCCAAACGTGGTAAGAAGGTCAGTGAAATTTTTGGGCGCGAAGAGCCCGTTGAAAAGGCTAGTTAAGATTATGTCTTCTCCATCGACCGCAAAAATCCGCGTAACCCAGATTGGCAGCCCAATCGGTCGCCGGAAAGACCAGCGGGCTACTCTTGTCGGCCTGGGGTTAAACAAAATGCATCGGAGCAAAATTCTTGAAGATACACCCGCTGTGCGCGGCATGGCGGATAAGATCAAGCATCTGGTGCGCCTGGAGCCCGTCGGCGAAGGAAGCGAACAATGAAGTTAAATGAACTGGCCGCAAGCCCGGGCTCAAACAAACAGAAAAAACGTCTTGGCCGTGGTATCGGCTCCGGTAAAGGAAAAACCGCAGGGCGCGGCCATAAGGGTCAGAAGGCCCGTTCGGGCGTTGCTATCAAAGGCTTTGAGGGCGGTCAAATGCCGTTCTATCGCCGCTTGCCAAAGCGCGGTTTTACCAACATTTTCCGCAAGGAATATGATGTTGTGAATGTTGGCACCCTACAAAAGGGAGTTGATAGCGGAATTTTGGATAGCAAGAAAATAATCGATCAAGCCGCTTTAAAAGCCTGTGGTCTAGCGCGCGGTCGGCATGCTGGCGTGCGTATTTTGGCGCATGGTGACGTTTCTGTTGCCCTTGATATTGATGTTGCTGGCGCCTCAAAGGCAGCAATCAACGCGGTCGAGAGGGCAGGTGGCAAGATTAAAGTGCTTCCGCCGGTTGACCCCGATTCAGAGAATAAGAAAAAAGCCGCGCGTACAGCCAAAAAGGCAGGTGGCAAGGCCAAAGGTGGCACATCGAAGAGTGAATCTGTTGATTCACAGGAGCCCTCGGGCGCATAAATCATGGCTTCTGCAGCCGAACAACTCGCAGCGAATCTGAATTTTGGCTCTTTTGCCAAGGCGAAAGAACTTCAAAAGCGCCTGTTATTCACATTTGCTGCGTTAATTATCTATCGCTTGGGCACTTATATTCCGTTGCCCGGCATAGATACGGCTGTCATCGCCGAGGTTTTTGAACAACAAGCCGACGGCATACTCGGCATGTTCAATATGTTTTCCGGTGGTGCGCTCGGGCGCATGACGATTTTTGCACTCAATATCATGCCCTATATTTCTGCCGCGATTATCATTCAATTGATGACCTCGGTTGTGCCGTCGCTAGCGCAAATGAAGAAGGAAGGCGAATCCGGACGCAAGAAGATTAATCAATATACCCGCTATGGCACAGTATTTTTGGCGGCAATTCAAGCTTACGGTATGGCGGTTGGTCTGGAAGGTTTTCAGGGTCAATCCGGCGGTGCAGTAATTGATCCTGGGATGTTCTTCCGCTTGACTACTGTAGTGATCTTGACCGGCGGCACGATTTTCCTGATGTGGTTGGGTGAACAGATTACGGCTCGCGGCGTCGGTAACGGTATATCACTTATCATCTTTGCCGGCATTGTTGCAGAATTACCCCGCGCTTTGATTAACACTCTTGAATTGGGCCGCACCGGTGTAATTTCCGGTGGTATCATCGCGGTTTTATTCATAATGGCCTTAGCAGTGATCGCCTTTATCGTCTTCATTGAGCGCTCTCAGCGCCGTATAGTGGTGCAATATCCCAAGCGCCAAGTTGGCCGGCGCATGTTTGGTGGCGAAAGCTCGCATTTGCCTTTGAAATTAAATACTGCTGGTGTGATTCCGCCGATTTTCGCCAGTTCTATTTTATTGTTACCTATTACAGCAATCAGCATGAATTCGGGGCAAGGCCCAGGCTGGTTATCTGATGTTGCAAGTATTCTGGGCCGTGGCCAGCCGTTGTATATGCTGCTTTATGCCGCCGCCATTATCTTTTTCACTTTCTTCTATACATCGGTTGTGTTTAATCCGGCGGATACGGCAGATAATCTTAAGAAAAATGGTGGTTTTATACCGGGTATTCGTCCTGGTAAGAATACTGCCGCCTATCTCGATTATGTTCTGACCCGCTTGACGGTTGCCGGAGCACTTTATTTAACTGCGGTAAGCCTGTTGCCGGAGCTTTTGATTTCACAATATGCCGTTCCGTTCTATTTCGGCGGTACTAGCCTTCTGATTGTTGTGACCGTGACCATGGATACGGTTGGTCAAATTCAATCACATCTATTGGCTCACCAATATGAAGGGCTAATCAAGAAATCGAAGTTGCGAGGATCGCGGCGATGAATTTACTTCTACTGGGACCGCCCGGTGCCGGTAAGGGCACTCAGGCGCAGCGCCTCATGGCACACTTTGAAATTCCGCAGCTTTCGACTGGCGAGATGCTGCGCGCTGCCGTTGCCGAGGGCAGCGACCTCGGCAAGCAAGCTAAAATAATAATGGAAGCCGGTGAATTGGTACCGGATGGCCTGATGATCGGTCTTATTTCCGCGCGAATCGGACAAGCCGATTGTGCGAAAGGTTTTATACTTGATGGTTTCCCGCGCACCACAGCCCAGGCAGAAGCTCTGGATGTTATGCTTGATAAGAAAAAACTAGCTTTGGATAAGGTTATTCACATAGTTGTTGATGAAGAAGCTCTGATAGAGCGTATTATCGGGCGTTATAGCTGTGCAAATTGTGCTGCTGGTTATCACGACCAATTTCAACAACCCATATGTAAAGATGTTTGTGATCAATGTGGCGGCGAAAACTTCTCGCGGCGCAAAGATGACAATCGTGAGACGGTTCAGTCACGCCTAAAAACGTATCGCGAACAAACAGCGCCGATCATTCCACATTATGAATCCGACGGTCGCTTGGTCGCGATTGATGGAATGGCGGAAATTGTCTCTGTTGGTGATGAAATATTAGCACACTTTTAAGCACCCAGAGGTAATTGACTTAATAGGAACATTTGTCGATAATTCCGCCCGGTTTGGGCACGCGCCCCGGATGCAATCCGTGGCGCACCTTTTGTTCTGTGAGGAGTACTAGATTTGGCCCGAATTTCAGGCGTCAACATTCCAACTAATAAAAAAATAAGCATCTCGCTGACCTATATTTTCGGTATTGGTCGTACCAAGGCAATAGAGATCCTGGATAAGGCGGAAGTACCGCATGATCGCCGGGTAATGGAACTGAGCGACGCTGAGGTTGCAAAAGTGCGCGAAATTATTGATCAGGACTATCTGGTCGAAGGCGATTTACGCCGCGCAACAGCAATGAATATTAAACGATTGATGGATTTAGGCGCCTATCGGGGCTTACGGCATCGTCGTGGTTTGCCGGTGCGCGGTCAGCGCACGCACACCAATGCGCGAACCCGCAAAGGCCCCGCACGCTCCATCGCCGGCAAGAAGAAGTAGGACAGAATAATGGCTAAACCAGCAGGCACGCGGAAACGCGAGCGCAAAAATATTTCGTCGGGCATTGCTCACGTGAATGCTACCTTTAATAACACTATGATTACCATCACCGATGTTCAGGGCAATGCAATTTCCTGGTCTTCCGCGGGTACTATGGGTTTTCGAGGCTCGCGTAAATCAACGCCCTATGCGGCACAGATGGCAGCCGAAGATGCCGGTAAAAAAGCTACCGAACATGGTGTGAAGTCATTGGAAGTTGAAGTGAAGGGGCCTGGTTCAGGTCGTGAATCAGCTCTCCGTGCGTTTCAGACGGCTGGATTTACCGTCACTGCGATTCGTGACGTCACACCAGTTCCACACAATGGCTGTCGGCCGCGTAAGCGACGTCGCGTTTAACGAACCGTATGGTGCGCCAATGCGCATCATGTCGTGCCGCCACGCGCGGTAATTAAGTAATGAATTATAGTTAGCGAGCGACTTTTCGCTCCTTCATTCCATGAGGTTGAATTTGTGATCCAGAAAAACTGGCAGGAACTTATCAAGCCGTCAAAACTCGCTATTTCGCAGGTGGGAGAAAACAGAAACATCGCCACTGTTGTTGCTGAACCTCTTGAGCGCGGTTTTGGTGTCACCCTCGGGAATGCATTGCGACGCATCATGTTGTCGTCTTTGCAAGGTGCTGCTGTTACTGCCATTCAGGTGGAAGGCGTACTGCACGAATTTTCGACTATTCCGGGTGTTCGTGAGGATTTAACGGATATTGTTCTCAATATCAAATCCCTAGCGCTCCGCTTGCATGGTGAAGGACCCAAGCGTTTGTCGTTGAAGGCAAACAAAGCCGGTCCCGTTACAGCCGGCATGATTGAGACAGGCCATGATGTTGAAGTCATGGATCCAGATTTGGTCATTTGTACGCTGGATGATGAGGGTGACCTCAACATGGAACTGGAAGTGCAGGGCGGTAAAGGATATGTTGCGGCAGTGCAGAATCGTTCAGAAGACGCCCCCATCGGATTTATTCCGGTTGATGCGCTCTATAGTCCGGTTAAGAAAGTTTCCTATAAGGTTGAAAATACCCGGGTAGGTCAGGCTACGGACTATGATAAGCTGTCAATGACGATCGAGACCAACGGCACGGTTACGCCTGAGGATGTGATCGCCCTGGCGGCGCGTATCGTTCAGGACCAGTTGCAGCTCTTCATCAACTTTGAGGAACCGCAAGCATCGCACCATGAAGAAGAGGCTGTGGAGCCTGAATTCAACCCCAACCTTCTTAAGAAGGTTGACGAGTTAGAACTTTCCGTGCGCTCCGCCAATTGCCTCAAGAACGACAATATTATTTATATTGGCGACCTCGTGCGGTATTCTGAATCCGAAATGCTTCGGACGCCGAATTTCGGTCGTAAATCTCTTAACGAGATTAAGGAAGTTCTTGGCCATATGGGTTTGACTCTCGGGATGGAAATTGCGAGCTGGCCGCCTGAAAATATTGAAGACATGGCAAAACGGCTCGAAGAGCCCTACTAGCAACTAAAGTCGACGCGTAGCTTTAGAACTTCGCTCTCGGCATTTATTTTGACTGCGCTTTGGGCGTAAGGAGTAAGAGACATGCGGCACCGTCTTAGCGGACGCAAACTAAATAGAACATCTAGCCACCGCAAAGCCATGTTCCGCAATATGGCGACGGCTCTTCTTAAGCATGAACAGATTAAAACCACGTTACCGAAAGCTAAAGAACTCAGGCCCGTGGTAGAGCGTATGATCACCCTCGGTAAGCGCGGTAATCTTCATGCCCGCCGCCAGGCGCTGGGCTTTCTCAAGGATGAGAAGGTAGTACGTAAGCTATTTGATAGTTTGGCTGAGCGTTATGGTGACAGGGCAGGGGGATACACTCGTGTCCTCAAGGCCGGGTTCCGCTATGGCGATTCCGCACCGATGGCTTATATAGAATTGGTTGATCGCGATGAAGACGCAAAGGGCCAGGATTCAGGTCCAGTCTTGGTCGATGATGAGGCTATAGAGGCTGAAGTTTCCGCCTAATTACGAAACTTTGAGATTGGCATGTAGTATGGAGGGCAGTTCCACTGGAACTGCCCTTTCGCCTTTGCGTCCAACCAACCAAACGGTTCATTCGGTTGAATTAGTTTATTATTCTTTCTAAGGCTGGGTGAGATCGCTTTCTGGAAGGTCTTGCGCGCAGTCCTTTCCCTTCTGATATGATGTGACATGCCAAAACAAGCCGCACCGTCTTTGTTTCAAAATGATGTTCCTCGACCTTTGGCGGAACGTATGCGTCCGATAAAGCTTGAGCAGGTTGTTGGTCAAGATCATTTGCTTGGACCGGAGGGGGCGTTGGGCCGCATGGTTGCTGCCGGCCGTCTTGCTTCACATATACTGTGGGGGCCACCAGGCTGCGGCAAGACTACCATTGCCAGATTGTTGGCGGATCATACAGAATTAGATTTTGAGCCGCTAAGTGCCGTTTTTTCTGGCGTAGCGGATCTCCGAAAAATATTTGACGGCGCACGCTCTCGGCGTAAAACGGGCCGCGGTACGCTATTATTTGTCGATGAAATCCACCGCTTCAACCGGGCGCAGCAGGACGCATTCCTGCCGGTTGTCGAGGACGGCACGGTGGTTCTGGTCGGTGCAACAACCGAGAATCCATCTTTCGAATTGAACGGCGCGTTGTTGTCGCGCTGCCAGGTTTTGGTCTTGCATCGATTGAGTGATGAAGCGCTGAACGAGTTGATGACGCGCTCTGAGGCGGTTGAAGAAAAATCCCTGCCGCTTGATGATCAGGCGCGGGTGACGCTCCGTGCCATGGCTGACGGAGACGGCCGCTTCCTGCTTAATTTAATAGAGGAGTTGTTTGCTGCTGTTACGTGGGAAGTTATGAATAGCAAAACATTGGCTGAAGTGATTCAACGCCGGGTGCCACTTTATGATAAATCGCAGGAAGGGCATTATAATCTAATTAGTGCCCTGCATAAATCACTGCGCGGATCCGATGCCGATGCCGGTCTTTATTGGTTGGCACGCATGTTGGCTGGTGGTGAGGATCCACGCTTTATTGCACGCCGCTTGGTGCGCTTTGCGTCTGAGGATATCGGCCTAGCCGACCCCGACGCTTTGCCGCAAACCATTGCGGCGTGGCAGGCCTATGAACGGCTGGGGTCGCCGGAAGGAGAATTAGCGCTCGCTCAGGCTGTGCTTTATCTGGCGACAGCCCCTAAATCTAATGCAGCTTATAATGCGATAAAGAGGGCTATGCGGGTTGCGCGCGACAGCGGCTCCGCCATGCCACCCAAACATATCCTCAATGCGCCAACTAAGATGATGAAGAATCTCGGCTATAGCGACGGCTATGTTTACGATCATGCTACGGAGGATGGTTTCTCAGGGCAAAATTATTTTCCTGATAACATGGCACGTCATGAATTTTATCAACCGGTCGAACGAGGTTTTGAGCGTGAGGTGAAGAAACGCCTCGACTATTGGGATAAACTGCGTCGCAATAGCGGAAAAGACACCAATAACCGCAATAGCGGCGGGGACAGCACTTGAAGATTTCGGTGGCAGTGAAGGCTGGCGGCGTGGCTAACCCCTTAGGGAGTTATTATATTACTCCGGTGGAGCGCTGGTTCGTCGTGCTGTTTGGCGCTGGATTCCCGTTCGGTATGGTCACGGTCAATGCATCCGGCTCTTTCGCCTTCGGCGCCTTGATTGAAAGTTTTGCCGTGACGGTAATGCCGAGCTCTGAATTGTGGGCTTTGGTGTTTATCGGCATATTGGGTGCTTTTACCACTTTCTTCGTCTTTTCTGCCGATATGTATTTTGTGTTGGAGCGCGGTGAGGTCAGTCGGGCGTTGCTTTATGTATTTACATCGACGTTTATTTCGCTTGTCGCCTTTTATGTCGGCTTGCGCCTATCACGTCTGATCCTCTCATGAGTGGTGTGCAAACCATTTTGGTTGATGATGATGATGTGGATATGCGCATTGACCGTTGGTTTCGTAAACGCTACCCCGGCCTCACTCATGGCAAGCTTGAGAAGTTGTTGCGCACCGGTCAAGTTCGTGTTGACGGGCGCCGTGCTAAGTCAAGTTTACGCTTGGTTGCCGGAAACCAAATTCGCGTGCCGCCGCTAGCTGCAGAATTTGCAAGTGTACGCCGCACTAAAACACCGCAACCGCAACCACGAGAAGCGGATTTTATTGAAGCGCAAGCATGGGTAATCCACCGAGATGATAATATCATTGCCATCAACAAGCCTGCGGGTTTGGCTGTGCAGGGCGGAACGGGTGTTACGCGTCATTTGGATGGCCTGTTGGATGGCCTGTGCTTTGGCGCACCGGAGCGACCGCGTTTGGTGCACCGCCTGGATAAGGATACCAGCGGTGTGCTTGTCCTGGCACGAAATTCTAAATCAGCGCGTGAATTGACCCGCATGTTTCGCGACAGGACATTGCGTAAAATATATTGGGCGCTGACCGTAGGTATTCCCATGCCGGAGAAGGGGCGTATTAATGCCGCCCTTGCCAAAAGGCCGGTCGCCGGTGGCGGCGAGCGTGTGACAGTGGTTGAGAATGGAGCGCAGGCGATCACCTATTTTACCACCCTGGAGGCGGCAGGAAATAGCGCTGCTTGGTTGGCACTGTTGCCGCTTACTGGACGGACTCATCAATTACGCGCACATTGCGCCGAGATTCTTAAATGTCCCATACAGGGGGATCGTAAATATCCAGCCGAGCTCGACCCGCCGCAGGAGGATGGCTTTGGCGTTGGGTTACATCTCCATGCACGTTCGCTCAGTTTGCCGAATTTAGCTGGTAGTGGCGCGCGTCGGGCACGGCTCGAGATTACAGCACCGATGCCGGCCCATATGGTGCAGAGCTGGCAGCATCTCGGCTTCGAAAGAATTATTGATGGCGACCCGTTCGCCGAATTGCGGCTATGACCCGCCTCGTTGTGTTCGATTGTGATGGGACATTGGTTGATAGCCAATACGTCATCATTGAATCCATGCAGGGTGCGTTTGAGCGGCATGGACTAGCCTTGCCGACGTCTAAAGCTATAAAACACATTATCGGTCTTTCTCTGCCGGACGCAATCAGTCGCCTGTACAGCCCCAATGAGGAGGACGAGAAACCTTCGATCGATATTCTGGCTTCTGCATATAGAGACGCTTTTACTAAAGTTCGCGCCTCAAAACAAATACACGAGCCCTTATATCCCCACATCATCGAGACGCTGGAACTGTTGCAAGAAGCCGGCTATCTACTCGGAATTGCAACCGGTAATTCACAATGTGGCTTGTTGGAGACCCTGGGAGCCCATGGTCTCACTAAATATTTTGCCACACTGCAAACGGCTGATATTGCACCCGGCAAACCACATCCCGGCATGATGGAACGAGCCATGGCGGAGACTGGTGCGGAAAAAGATGATACGGTTCTGATCGGTGATACCGTGTTTGATATTGAAATGGCGCGCAATGCCGGAACCCGTGCTTTTGGCGTCTCATGGGGCTACCATGAAGTTGATAAATTGCATGCTGCGGGTGCCCATTTGGTGCTTAACCACCTAAGTGAGTTGCTGCCCCTGTTGGCAGGCCTGCGAAGCGGAGACTAGGTTATGCGTTGGCTGATCCCTCTTGCTTCTCTCGATGACGTGGTTATTTCGGTGGATGGCCTGCTGGCCAACTTCAGCGACAATCTCAAGAAAGAGGAAGCGCTTCTCGTTCTTACCGGCTACGTGTTGAGTACAGTTTTATTGGTGCCGTACGGTATGTTGATCTTCTTCGTCAGTGCCGTAAGGGAGAATGATGCTCCTTGCGTCGGCGCTTTTGATAGCTCGCAAGAAATCGTACAACCGACAAACCTGGCAGCGGCTTCCCCAACGGAAGCAGTCGAAAACCTGTTGGGGGTTTTCAACTAATATGTATAAGAAGAAGCGCTTCTATAAAAAGGTCGCGGTTGCGCCATGCGAGACTGGCTTTACGGTCGAACTGGACGGCCACGCCGTCAAAACACCGGCGCGTTTTATACTCGTTGTGAGCAATCCCGAATTGGCCGAGGAGGTGGCAGGCGAATGGCGTGCCCAGGGCGATGAAATTCACCATAATACAATGCCGTTCACGCGTTATGTTTGCACGGCACTTGATCGGGTGACGCCGCAGCGCGATGCGGTGATCGAGGAGATGGTAAAATACGGTGAGACTGATCAACTCTGTTATCGCGCTCAGGAGCCTACTGAACTGGTTAAGCGCCAGCTTTCGGCTTGGCAACCGCTACTCGATTGGGCCGAAACGCGCTACGGCGCGAAATTTGAAACAACCGATGGCTTAGTAGCGGTAGCTCAGGATGGTGATTTGCTGGCAAAGCTATGTGCCATCGTTGAGGCCGAGAACGACCTCACCTTAACGGGCCTGCATATCGCTACGGTAACTAGCGGTTCACTGATTGTCGCCCTGGCGTTAATGGAGGGCGAGATTGATGCGGAGAGCGCGTGGCGCATATCACAGATCGAAGAGCGCTGGCAGCTTGAACGCTGGGGTGAAGATGAGGAATTGGTAGGGCGGTTGAAAGGCCTACACCAGGAAATATTGAATGCACAAAGATTTATGCTCATGGCGCGCACCTACGGCAATCTCCCGTAAGCAAAAATTTTGGTATAAAATCAAGTCAATAGTCGTGATTTGCGGCAATAATAAAGACGTAATTAGAGGGCTAGAATGCAGGACATTATCCGGCAGTTGGAAAAAAAGCGCGCTGCTGCGCTCCAGGGCGGTGGCGAGAAGCGTATTGTGGCGCAGCACGAGAAGGGTAAGCTAACCGCGCGCGAGCGCTTGGAGTTATTGCTCGATAGTGACTCGTTCGAAGAATATGACATGTTTGTTGAGCATCGCTGTAGTGATTTTGGCATGGAGAATAACAAGGTGCCGGGTGATGGCGTTGTTACCGGCCATGGCACCGTAAATGGCCGCTTAGTGTTCGTTTTTAGCCAGGACTTTACCGTATTCGGCGGCTCTCTCAGTGAAGCCCATGCCGAGAAAATCTGTAAAATCATGGAGCAGGCCATGAAGGTCGGAGCGCCGGTAATCGGCATTAATGATTCCGGCGGCGCGCGCATCCATGAGGGCGTGGCTTCACTTGGTGGCTATGCCGATGTGTTTCAACGCAATGTCCTAGCCTCCGGCGTGGTGCCGCAAATTTCCGTGGTTATGGGACCCTGCGCTGGTGGCGCGGTCTATTCCCCGGCGATGACTGATTTCATTTTTATGGTAGAGAATAGCTCCTACATGTTTGTCACCGGTCCCGATGTGGTGAAGACGGTGACCCATGAGCAGGTCACTCACGAAGAATTGGGCGGCGCTAGCACTCATACTAGAAAGTCAGGAGTTGCCGATTGTGCTTTTGGCGATGATGTGGAGGTTCTCGCAGAAGTACGCCGCTTTATCGATTTTCTGCCGGCATCAAACCGCGAAAAACCACCGGTTGGTAGCACCGAAGATGCGCTGGATCGTCCTGAACTATCCCTCGACACCCTGGTTCCGACTGATCCGTTAAAGCCCTATAACATGAAGGAACTAATCCACAAGATCGTTGATGAGAGCGATTTCTTTGAGACCAAACCGACCTATGCGCAGAATATCATCACCGGCTTTGCCCGCATGGACGGGCACCCCATTGGCATCGTTGCTAATCAGCCGATGGTTCTGGCCGGGTGCCTAGATATAGCCTCATCGCGCAAGGCTGCCCGCTTTGTAAGGTTTTGTGATTGCTTCCATATTCCGATCCTCACTCTGGTCGACGTGCCAGGCTTTTTGCCGGGCACCGATCAGGAGCACAACGGCATCATTACCCACGGCTCCAAATTGCTTTATGCCTATGCCGAGGCAACCGTGCCCAAGGTTACGGTGATCACGCGCAAGGCTTATGGTGGCGCTTATGATGTGATGAGTTCGAAGCATCTACGGGGTGATGTGAACTACGCTTGGCCGACAGCGGAGATTGCCGTGATGGGCTCGAAGGGTGCGGTAGAGATTATCTTCCGCGGCGCACTTGATGACCCGAAAGAAGTTGAGCAGAAGACTGAGGAATATCGCGAAAAATTTGCCAATCCGTTTATCGCCGCCAACCGCGGTTATATCGATGATGTTATTATGCCCCGCAACACGCGCCGGCGTGTCGGTCGTGCCTTCGCTATGCTGCGTAACAAGAAGCTCGAAAACCCATGGAAGAAGCACGGCAACATTCCCCTATAAAGTCCATGCTAGAGAAAGTAATGCTACGCGTATGTTTAAAAAAATATTGATCGCCAATCGCGGCGAAATAGCCTGTCGGGTTATTCGCTCGGCACGCGCTATGGGGATAAGCACCGTTGCCGTTTATTCCGAAGCGGACGACGGTGCGTTGCATATGCGTGAAGCAGATGAGAGTGTTTTAATCGGCCCGGCTGCTGTTGGAGAGAGCTATCTGAAGGTCGACAATATCATCGCTGCTATTCGTAAAACCGGCGCCGACGCTGTGCACCCCGGCTATGGGTTTTTGTCGGAAAATTCCGGCTTTGCAGATCGTCTTGAGGCAGAGGGCATTGCCTTTATAGGCCCGTCGTCTTCGGCAATCGCTTCTATGGGCGACAAAATAGCCGCCAAGAAGATCGCCGGTGAGGCCGGGGTTCATATCATTCCTGGATATAACGATGCCATTGCCGAGAATGATGATGATACGGCGGCCATAGCGATGGATATCGGCTATCCGATTATGATTAAGGCAGCGGCTGGCGGCGGCGGCAAAGGCATGCGCGTGGCTAATGCTCCCGATATGTTGGTCGATTGCATATCTGCGGCTGTTCATGAGGCAAGCCAGTCTTTTGGCGATGGTCGCGTGTTCATAGAGAAATTTATAGAAGACCCGCGCCATATCGAGATTCAGATATTGGCCGATAGTCACGGCAATGTGGTGCATCTTGGTGAGCGTGAATGCTCGATCCAACGACGCCATCAGAAAATTATTGAGGAGTCGCCGAGCCCGCTGTTGGACGCAGAGACCAGAGAGGCCATGGGGGCCGAGGCGTGCGCTTTGGCCAAGGCGGTTGGCTATAGCTCTGCCGGTACAGTGGAGTTCGTTGCTGATCAGCAGCGTAACTTTTACTTTCTTGAAATGAACACGCGTTTACAGGTCGAACATCCGGTAACTGAATATGTCACCGGCATTGATTTGGTCGAGCAGCAGATCCGAATCGCCGCAGGGGAGAAGCTGAGCATGAGCCAGAGTGATATTAAGCAAACCGGCTGGTCCATAGAATGCCGCGTCTATGCCGAGAATCCGGCGCGTGGTTTTATGCCGTCTATTGGCCGCCTGGTCCGTTACCGCGAGCCGAAAGAAAGCTCCAATGTGCGTGTGGATACCGGCGTATTTGAAGGAGGTGAAATTTCCATGTTCTATGATCCGATGATTTCCAAGCTGGTGAGTTTTGGAAAGGATCGGAGCACGGCTATCGCGGAGATGTTGACGGCTCTTGATAATTATCAAGTACATGGTATTTCTCACAATCTGACTTTCCTTTCAGCCATACTCAGCCATCCACGCTTTGCCGAGGGCAGCCTCAGTACAGCATTTATTGATCAGGAATACCCCGGTGGTTTTGTATCGCGCGCTGATAAAGCCAAAATGGCGGTTTTAGTTCCAGTCGCCGCAGCTATTGAGATGCGCATGCTCATGCGCCGGACAGGTGGGGCAGGTACAGCTATGCAACATGATTTGGTTGTGTCTGCTGATGACAAGAATCATGCCGTATCCCTAGTCGAAAATAACAGCGAAATTACCGTTAGCTGGGCCGGACAGGAGTATTTTTTGCAAAGTGATTGGCGGCCTGGAGACACATTTTTTGAGGGCCACCTTAATGGTGCGGCAGTTACCGTTCAGGCGGTGCGTATGGGTACCCATATGCGCATGTCATGGCGTGGCGCTGAAGTTACGCTTACTGTGCGCAGCCCGCGTGCGGCTGAACTTGCGTCACGCATGCCGAAGCGCTTGCCACTCGATCTTTCACAATTTTTGCTGTCGCCTATGCCGGGCTTGGTTGTGTCGATTGCCGTCAAGGAAGGCGAAGAAGTTCAGGCTGGGCAGGCACTCGCCGTTGTCGATGCCATGAAAATGGAAAATGTATTGCGTGCCGAGCGTGATGGTGTGGTTGCGACAATCAAGGTGGCACAGGGCGATAGCCTGTCCGTTGATCAGGTGATAATGGAATTCGCTTAAGGCCCTGCCAGTCCTACCCAAAGATGATGGCGGACAAATAAAATACTTAGTTAGCATTGCCGGAGAGGTGCAAGGCATTTGGTATCGGGGCTAGACGTTTGAGCAAGCGAGTCTATATGGATTAAGGGGATGGGCAGAAAATCGTAAAAGCGGCAGCGTCCAAATCGCTTTTGAGCGGCGGGCCCTAATCGTCATGGAAATGGTCAGGACGAAGCACGCCGGGCCGCCGGCAACCAATGTTCGTTTTATAAAAACGGATGTTGCGGACGACCCAGACCTCAAAAGCTTTGGGCCGCGCCAGACAGCATAATTCAAATTCCGAATTGGGCCTTAAATTTCTCTTTTAAAACCTTATCAACCTCGTCGAGGCTTACCGAGACGCCGAGTGCTGAAAACGATGTAACTCCATGTTCGGGAATGCCGCAGGCGACAATACCGTCATAATGGCTGAGATCCGGCGCCACATTTAGTGAGATACCGTGAAAACTCACCCAGCGTCGTACGCGAATGCCGAGCGCAGCTATCTTGGCCTCTCGCCCATTTCCCTGGTCGACCCAGACGCCTACTCGGCCCTGGCGGCGTTCTCCGGAAATGCCAAAGCTGGCGAGGCTATCGATCAGCCATTGTTCAAGGTCGCGCACGAATTGGTGTAAATCAGGCCCACGATTCTTCAAATCCAGCATAAGATAGACGACACGTTGGCCGGGCCCATGATAGGTATATTGCCCACCGCGCCCGGTTTGATGGACTGGGAATAAATCGTGGTTCAAAAGGTGGCTGTCCTTGGATGTTGCGCCTGCAGTGTAAAGCGGTGGGTGTTCAAGAAACCATACTAGCTCTCGGCCACCTGTGCCGCGAATTTTTGCCACGCGCGCCTCCATGGCGCGGACGGCATACTCATAGGGCACCGGTTTTGCACTGAATTTCCATTCGAGCGTTGATGAAGAGGCTGTATTATTTTTTGGCTGGTTCAAGTAAATGCTCTTTGAATTTGTGTGTTTGTTACAGGTCTCCGTAAGAAGCCTAATTATCTTGATCATGCCTCGCATATAGGGATCAAAGATATGCGGAGATATCATAGTCTGATTTCGTGGATACTTTAACCGGGTATTATTTCGCTTAACTATTCGCAATCATTCGTGCGAATTTCCTTTATTATTTTAGCGCCTTTTTCAGGGGTTGCGTCCTCTAATTCTAATCGGTATCCATTATGCTCTGGGCGATACCTTAGCACTGGCACAGCTTAGTAATGCTCTTCAGACCGAGCAGTACATCCAGCACAATCTGGAGCTTTTTGGCTGAATACGGCTTGCGGGTTACCCGGTGAATATCCTTAATTGGCTTGGCTGCAATCGTCTGTCTGCTCTGCGACCGTTGTCTCATCTTCACTTCGTTCGGACACTATGATGAGCCAGAAATTCGTACTTATCTAATCACCTTAATTTAATCCATAGGCGTTGACTTCAGACAGCAATCCATTTCTTAACGAATTGGGACTGTAATGCAGCCGGCCATCTGGCACTATCAACGAATCACCATTTTAATACCGCAGGAGGACTTTCCCATGACCGATTATTTTGAACGATCACTGATCTTGCACGAGCAGTTACATGGCAAGATCAGTGTCCATAACAAGCTTCCTATTAGCAGCCGAGAAGATCTTTCTCTGGCCTACACGCCGGGTGTCGCGCGGCCATGCGAGGTGATTGCTGCAGATCCTGGTCAGGCACGTAATCTAACTATCAAGGGAAATTCCGTAGCCGTAGTAAGTGATGGCTCCGCCGTGCTTGGTCTAGGCGATATTGGTCCCAGGGCAGCGCTGCCGGTGATGGAAGGCAAGGCGCTGTTGTTTCGCGAATTTGCCAAAATTGATGCCTGGCCGATTTGCCTAAATACCAAGGACCCGGTCAAGATAATTGAAACATGCCGGCTGATCGAGCCGGTATTCGGCGGCATTAACCTTGAAGATATTTCCGCGCCACGCTGTTTTGAGATTGAAGATGCGCTGCAAGACCTCGGCATTCCGGTATTTCATGATGATCAACATGGTACCGCAATCGTTCTGTTGGCGGCGCTGATCAACTCAGCCAAGGTCACCGGCAAAAAGCTTTCCGAAATGCAGGTGGTGATCAATGGCGCGGGCGCGGCAGGCTCGGCAATTGCCAAGCTTATTCGCGGCGTCGGCATTCCTGCGAGCGATATTGACCCTGTTGGCGATGTCATTATCTGTGATTCCAAGGGCGCAATCAGCTCCAATCGAGATGATCTTAACTCGTCAAAGCAGGGCATGCTTGATTATACCAATGGCAATGATAAATCTGGCGAGCTTAGGTATGTGCTGAAAGGGGCAGATATTTTTATTGGCGTCTCGCGCGGCAATATTATTGGTGCTGACGATGTGCGGTCTATGGCCAAGGACGCTATTATTCTTGCCATGGCCAACCCGACGCCGGAAATCATGCCTGAGGAAGCGCGGAAGGGCGGGGCAGCGGTAATCGGCACCGGCCGCAGTGATTTTCCCAATCAGGTAAACAATGTGCTGGTTTTCCCGGGTATTTTTCGCGGCGCATTGGACGCAAATTCTCCGGTTATCAACGGTGAGATGAAAATTGCTGCTGCGGCGGCTCTGGCCGGGGATGTCGCGGAACCGTCGGCGGAGATGATTTTACCACATCCGCTCGACCGCACGGTGGCGCCAACGATCGCCAGAAAAGTGCGTGCGGCAGCAAAGTTGTCAATTTAGCCGATGTTCATCGCAGCACTTAACCTACTCGGATGCATGTTTTGCTCTCTCAGATATACTGCGGATAATTGGCAATTCATTGAGGATTAAGTAATGCCGACTGATTTAAAAGAAGTGGCGCTTGGGCTCCACCGGCTTCCAAAGCCGTTCAAGCTGGAAATTCAGCCGACCAAGCTGCTCGCCAACCAGTATAATATGGCGCTCGCCTTTTCACGTCGCGTGGCGCATGCCGGCATCAGAATCGCTAACGAACTGGCAACGGCATATGATTACACTGAGTGCGGGAATTTCGTCGCAATATTTCCCAGGCAAGCTGATAGCTCATGACAAACGGGTCGCCCGAGCGGGAGGTACTCTCCGAGGGAGGTCGTGATGAGAGTCTGTACGGCCTTACCGGCGCCCTGGTGCGTGCTGTGCGCCATGCTCTCCGCCGCGATGACCAACAACATTTGCGTAATTTAATCTTGCCGCTCCATCCCGCTGATTTGGCAGATCTCATCGAACGCGTGCGGGGCGATGAGCGCCACCATTTGATTGACTTGGCTGGCGAGGCGGTAAGCGGTGAAGTGCTGGCTTTTATCGAAGATGATGTGCGTGAAGCAATTATCAGCCAGCTCGACAGTCGTAAAGTGGCTGAGGCGATCTCCAACCTTGATACCGATGACGTGGTAGCGGTGCTGGAGGACCTTGATCCGCCGCAGCAGCGCGAAATTATCGAGGCATTAGCGGACCCGGCGGACCGCGCCGGTGTTAGCGAAAGCCTGACCTATCCGGAGAATAGCGCCGGGCGTTTGATGCAGCGCGATGTCATCAGCCTGCCGGCATTTTGGACGGTCGGCCAGACCATTGACTTCATGCGCGAAACCGAAGACCTGCCGGATGACTTCTACGAAATTTTTGTCGTCAACCCGCGCCAGGAGCCGATTGGCACGGTACGCCTCAATCGTCTGCTGAGTACCCAGAGACCCGTTCGTCTGCGCGAAATCCTAGAACAAAAGATACACGTCATTCCGGCTGATACAGATCAGGAAGAGGTCGGTTACTTATTTGATCAATATGATCTGATCTCGGCCCCGGTAGTCGGTGCTAGCGGGCGCTTGATCGGTGTGATTACCGTCGATGATGTACTCGACGTGGTTCAGGAAGAGGCGGAGGAAGACATCCTCCGGCTAAGTGGCGTGCAGGAACCGGATATCTACCGTGCGGCACTACAAACGGCGGGCGGGCGCTTTATCTGGCTGCTGGTTAATCTCGCCACCGCTATTCTTGCCTCATTCGTGATCTATCAGTTTTCCGGTACCATCGACCAAATGGTGGCGCTCGCTGTGTTAATGCCGATTGTCGCCTCCATGGGCGGCAATGCCGGCACCCAAACCCTGACCGTTGCGGTACGCGCCATTGCCACCAAGGATTTGTCCTTGAGCAATGTCCACCGGGTGTTCGGCAAGGAAACCATCGTAGGCCTTTTGAACGGTGTTGTTTTTGCTGTTCTGACCGGCGGCGTAGCGGCAGCCTGGTATGAGGATTTCAATCTGGGCTTCGTCGTCGGCGGCGCAATGGTCATAAATATGTTGGTCGCTGGCATGTTCGGTTTGGTAATCCCTGTGGTATTGTGGCGTCTCAAAATTGATCCGGCGACTGCTGCTGGCGTGCTGTTGACTACCGTCACCGATGTGATCGGCTTTCTCGCGTTTCTTGGGTTGGCTGGCATGTTTTTGCTTTAAAATAAAGGTAACCGCAGATGACGAGAATTCTCAATCGCTGGCCAGGCCTTAATTTCGGCCTAGGCGAGACCGCCGAGATCATTCGCGACACGGTGGAGAGTTTCTCCGCTAGTGAAATCGCACCGCGCGCCGAAGAAATCGACCGTAGTAACGAATTTCCGCGCGATCTCTGGCCGCAACTTGGCGAACTTGGCCTGCTTGGCATAACAGTTGAGGAAGAATTCGGTGGCTCGGGCCTAGGCTATCTCGAGCATACCGTTGCCATGGAGGAAATCAGCCGTGCCTCGGCGTCCGTCGGCCTCAGCTATGGAGCCCACTCAAATCTTTGCGTCAACCAGTTGCGGCGCAATGGAAATACGGCGCAAAAGCAGAAATATTTGCCCAAGCTGATCTCCGGTGACCATGTCGGCGCGCTCGCAATGAGTGAACCTAGCGCCGGCTCGGATGTGGTTGGCATGATTACCAAGGCGGAGAAAAAGGGTGATCGCTATGTGCTGAACGGCAGCAAAATGTGGATCACCAATGGTCCAGATGCGGAAGTGTTGGTAGTCTATGCCAAAACTGATCCAGAGGTCGATAGCCGCGGTATCACGGCGTTCCTGATCGAGAAGGGCATGCCTGGATTTTCGACGGCGCAGAAGCTCGACAAGCTCGGCATGCGCGGCTCAAACACCTGTGAATTAGTGTTTGAGGATTGCGAGGTACCGGAAGAAAACATGCTGGGTGGGCTTAATAAGGGCGTCAATGTGCTGATGAGTGGGCTGGATTATGAGCGCGCCGTCCTCGCTGGCGGGCCGCTTGGCATTATGCAGGCCTGTATGGATTGCGTACTGCCTTACGTGCATGAGCGCAAACAGTTCGGCAGACCGATCGGCGAGTTCCAGCTGATGCAGGGCAAGCTCGCGGACATGTATACGACCATGAATTCAGCCCGCGCCTATGTTTATACGGTGGCCCGAGCCTGTGACCGGGGCGAAACCAGCCGCAAGGATGCCGCCGGCGCCATTCTCTATGCGGCGGAGAAGGCAACCTGGATGGCGCTTGAGGCGATCCAGGCCCTGGGCGGTACAGGCTATATAAACGAATCGCCGCCCGGGCGCCTGCTGCGGGATGCCAAACTCTATGAAATTGGCGCTGGAACCAGCGAAATCCGCCGCATGTTGATCGGTAGAGAACTATTTAATGAAACGGTATAAGCATTTATAATAATTATAAATATTGCGTTTACTAAAGATAAGACTCTTGGATTTCGCGCCTGCAACACAATAGAATATAGCCAACCGGGCCGGCGGGTGGCCTTTAGAGATTTATTGAAACAGGAGTTGGCGAATGAGTGACGACCCAATTGTGATTGTTGGCATGGCGCGCACCCCCATGGGCGCGTTTCAAGGCGATTTACAGAGCGCGACGGCTTCCGAACTCGGTGCGACCGCTATCCGCGCCGCGTTGGAGCGTTCCGAGCTCTCTGGCGATGACGTCAATGAAGTCATCATGGGCAATATCCTCTCTGCCGGGCAGGGCCAGGCGCCAGCCCGTCAGGCTTCTATCGGCGGCGGTATTCCACAATCGGTCGGTTGCACCACCATTAATAAAATGTGCGGCTCAGGCATGAAAGCGGCGATGATGGCGCACGATATGATCCTGGCCGGTACCAATGACGTAATGGTCGCCGGCGGCATGGAGAGCATGAGCAATGCGCCCTACTTGCTGGATCGCGCGCGCCAGGGCTACCGCATGGGCCACGGCGAAGTGAAGGATCATATGTTTTTAGATGGCCTCGAAGACGCCTATGATAAAGGCACACTGATGGGCGTATTTGCCGAAGCAACAGCGCAAAAATACCAATTCACCCGCGAGCAGCAGGATGAATTCGCGATCACCTCGCTGAACCGTGCTCGCACTGCCATTGAAGACGGCTCATTCGACGGTGAAGTGACGCCCTTTAACGTCAAGGCGCGGAAGGGCGAGACGATCGTCACCCAGGACGAGCAGCCTCCGAAAGCTAACTTTGACAAAATTTCTAAATTGCGCCCGGCTTTCGCCAAAGACGGCTCGGTCACGGCGGCCAATTCAAGCTCCATTTCCGATGGCGCCGCGGCGCTGGTGCTGATGCGCCGCTCCGAGGCCGACAAGCGCGACCTGAAGCCGTTGGGCATTATTCGCGGCCACGCCACGCATGCTCATGAGCCGGCCTGGTTCACCACCGCTCCGGGCCCGGCTATTAAGAGCCTTCTTGATAAAGTTGGCTGGCAGAAGGATGAGGTTGGCCTGTTTGAGATCAATGAAGCCTTTGCCGTTGTCACAATGGCAGCCATGCGCGATTGCGATATTCCGCACGACAAAGTCAATGTCCATGGCGGCGCCTGCGCGCTCGGCCATCCGATCGGCGCATCGGGCGCGCGTTTGATTATCACCCTGTTGGCGGCGATGGAAAAATACGGCGAAGATAAAGGCTTGGCCGCACTCTGTATTGGCGGCGGTGAGGCAACTGCAATCGCCGTTGAGCGCGTCCACTAGTGGCGGTTACGGTTCCCGCACGCCTCGGTAAGGCACTGCGGCTGAGCGCCGGACAGCGGGTCAAGCTGGTCAATACTTACGGCGCGCAGGTTGTAGATACCTGGGCCTTTGTCGCGGCAGATATGAGTGAGTTCATGTCCATGGAGCATTGCCGCGCAGCTATCGGCAGTATCTTTCCGCGCGTGGGCGATACCATGGTAAGCAATCACCGCGCGCCGATTCTAACCCTCACCCAGGACACCTCACCCGGCCACCACGACACCATGATCGCCGCCTGTGACCGCTACCGCTATGAACAGCTTGGCTGTAAGGGTCATCACGACAATTGCACGGATAATCTCGCCGCGGCACTTGGCGAATTAGGCATGGCCTCGCCGGAAACACCGGCGCCGTGGAATATGTGGATGAATATACCGGTTGCGGGGAATGGCAGCGTCAGCTTTGAGCCGCCGCTCAGCCAATCCGGCGATTACGTGGTGCTGCGTGCTGAGCGCGAAGCGATTGTAGTATTTTCCTGCTGCCCCCAGGATATGATCCCGATCAATGGGACCGACTGTTTGCCAAAAGATTGCCATTTCGAAATTTTGCCCTGAATACCCAGAACAGCCCGAATACGGAGTCTCCCCGATGAGCAGCATTGACAGCCCTTTCCTTACCGAAGAACAAGTCATGATCCGTGATATGGCGCGCGATTTCGCCGCCCGAGAACTCACCCCCAATGCGGCTGAATGGGATCAGAATGGCGGTTTTCCTGATGATATATACAAACGAATGGGCAAGCTCGGCTTGATGGGCATGATGGTGCCGGAACAACATGGCGGCGCCGGCACCGACCATGTTGCCTATGCTATCGCCATGGAGGAAATCGCCGTTGGCGATGTCGGTACCTCAACGGCCATGAGCGTCAACAATTCACTAGTCTGTGCCGGCATCGAAGCCTTCGGGTCGAATGAACAAAAGAAAAAATATCTTGGGCCTCTGGCACGCGGCGAAATGCTCGGTGCCTTTTGCCTGACCGAGCCCCATACCGGCTCCGACGCCTCCGCGCTCCGCAGTCGCGCTGTGCTTGATGGTAATTCCTACGTCATGAACGGCACCAAGCAGTTCATCACTTCGGGCTCGAAAGCCGATGTGGCACTGGTGTTTGCTGTGACCGACCCGGACGCAGGCAAGAAAGGCCTGAGTTGCTTCATCGTGCCGACCGACACGCCGGGATATATTGTTGCCAGCAAGGAAGAGAAACTCGGCCAGAAGGCACATGATACCTGCCAATTGGTGTTTGAAGATATGCGTCTCACGCCCGATCTACTACTCGGCGAACCCGGCCAAGGTTATAAGGTCGCGCTTTCCAATTTGGAAGGTGGGCGTATCGGCATTGCCTCGCAGGCGCTCGGCGCGGCGCGCGCCGCCTATGAAGCGGCGCTAGCCTATGCCAAGGAGCGCGAAACCTTCGGTAAGGCAATCATTGAGCATCAGGCGGTAAGCTTCCGTCTCGCCGATATGGCAACTGAGATCGAGGCAGCGCGGCTGTTGACGCACAATGCGGCACGCCTGCGCGATGCCGGCGTGCCATGCTTAAAGGAATCCTGCATGGCCAAGCTTTATGCTTCGGAAATGGCTGAGCGGGTGTGTTCGGATGCGATCCAAACCTTCGGCGGCGTCGGATATCTCAATGATTTTCCGGTCGAGCGCTATTGGCGCGACATGCGGGTGTGTAAAATCTATGAGGGTACCAGCGACGTGCAGCGTATCGTCATCGGCCGGGCCATCGCTGCAGAGTAACAGCGGAGCAGGGGGCTGCCGCAGACGGAGCGCAGGAAGTGGCCGCTGTTGCCCGCCATCTCAGTGCGCTGGCTGTTGCCACTGAAAGTTTCTGCCGGAAGGTCGATTTCTCCCACCTGGGCCAAACGTGCCAAAACCTTGCGGCGGGTGCGGTGCCGCGCCCAATCGCTCCACGCAACATCAAATAGCTATGTTCCGCTAATGCACTTTGAAGCGCCAGTCCATCACCCAGAAGGGCGTTTGAATCAACCAGCGATCCCAAGGGCGCACTTGTCGCGGTGCGTCCCTCCGACGATATTCGATCGATTTAGGGGAGGCTGCCATGGCTTGGCTGTCATGGCTTGGCTGTTGTGGCGTTTCTATTTGTCGTACGCTGTAAAACCCGCTCAATGATTTCCGGATCAGCATTGCCGCCAGAAAGAATCACGCCAACCGTCTTTCCTGCCATTTGTGCTTTCTCCTGCAGTAGGGCGGCGAGGGGTGCCGCGCCGGCTCCCTCGGCAAGATTATGCGTATCCGTCAAATAGGCCGCCATGGCGACGAGCACTTCATCATCGCTGACGCTGACGATACGCTCCGCACCGGCGATGATGAAATCAAGCGCCGTGCGGACCGGTACCCGGCAAGCCATGCCGTCGGCCAAGGTATTTGCGCTATTGGTGCTGATCGGCGTACCGGCGGCGAAGGACAGCGCATAGGCGGCGGCGTTCTCACTGACCACGCCGACGACCTTGGTTTTAAGGCCAAGTGCATCGCGCGCCGCGATCGTGCCGCAGATGCCGGAACCAAGGCCGATCGGCACATAGACCGTATCTAGATCAGGCGCGGCTTGGAAAAGCTCAAGTGCATAGCTGGCCACGCCTTTGACCAGCGCCATATCGAAAGACGGGACGAGTGTTACGCCATCGCCGTCCGTTAATGTCATGGCATGTTCCAGCGCTTCCTGGAAATCAGCGCCATGCACGACCAATTCTCCGCCAAATGCTTTCATTGCCGCGTTCTTGCCGGGTGAGTTGCCCTCCGGCACAATGATTTTTGCCTGTAGTCCAGCGCGCTTGGCGGCAAAGGCGATGCTTTGGCCGTGATTGCCGCGTGTTGCCGCCAACACCTTTTTTGTGCCGCCGCGGCGTTTGAGCTCCGACATATAGACTAAACCGCCGCGCACCTTGAAAGCGCCGGTCGAAGTATGATTCTCATGTTTGACCCAGACTTGTGCGCCGCTACGTTGGCATATTAATGGCCAGCAAATCTGAGGTGTTGGCGGCTGACTTTCATGAACGAGCGTGGCCGCGTCTTCAAGTTCACGTAGATTAGGTAATTTCATACAGCCCCCCGGCGATTCGATGACCACACTATAAACTGACTATGGCGCGACGATCATGTTTCATTCGTACGCGTAGGCGGTTAATCTCAAGCTGTAAAGAAGGATTCTGTGCATGGCCTTGTTGTCGACCAAAGTTGATACGAGTTCACCTGGTTTCATTGAGAATGCCGGGGTGATGCAATTGCTTGTCGATGGTCTCGGCAATACGCTGGCCAATATTCATGGCGGCGGCGGCGAGAAAGCATGTGCGCGCCATGTCAGGCGGGGGAAACTACTGCCGCGTGAGCGCATCCAGGCGTTGATCGATCCGGATACGGTATTTCTTGAATTCTCTGCCTTAGCGGCACATGAACTCTATGACGGTGAAGTTCCGGCAGCCGGCGTCATCACCGGCATTGGACAGGTGTCCGGGCGCGACTGTGTGTTAATCGTCAATGACGCGACGGTCAAAGGCGGCACCTATTTCCCGCTGACAGTAAAGAAGCACCTGCGCGCCCAGGATATTGCCGCGCAAAACCATCTGCCATGCATCTATCTGGTCGATTCCGGTGGTGCCAATCTGCCGCACCAGGATGAAGTTTTTCCCGACCGTGATCATTTTGGCCGGATCTTTTTTAATCAGGCGCGCATGTCGGCAGCCGGTATTGCGCAGATAGCTGTTGTCATGGGGTCCTGTACGGCAGGTGGCGCCTATGTGCCGGCCATGTCCGATGAGACCATTATCGTTAAGGAGCAGGGCACAATCTTTCTTGGCGGCCCGCCGCTGGTCAAGGCGGCGACCGGTGAAGAAGTTTCGTCGGAAAATTTGGGCGGCGCCGATATGCATACACGGATATCGGGCGTGGCGGATCATATGGCTGATAATGACAGCGACGCATTGGCGCGGGCGCGCGGCATCATCGCGCGCTTGAGCGCTGGCGCTTCGGTATTGCCGGAAAAATTACAGTCGATTCCGCCAGCTTATGACGCCAAGGAAATCTACGGCATCGTGCCGAAAACGCTACGCCGAATGTATAATGTGCGCGAGGTTATTGCGCGTATCGTCGATGGTAGCGAATTCGATGAATTTAAGGCGCGCTACGGCAAAACCTTGATCACCGGCTTTGCCCGCATCGAAGGGCGCCTTGTTGGCATTATCGGCAATAATGGCATTTTATTCTCTGAATCGGCTCTGAAAGGTGCGCATTTTATTGAACTCTGCTGCCAGCGCGGCATTCCTCTGGTGTTTCTGCAGAATATTGTCGGTTTCATGGTCGGTAAACGATATGAGCAGGGTGGAATTGCCAAGGATGGCGCCAAGCTGGTGATGGCGGTGGCCTGTGCTAATGTGCCGAAATTCACAGTGGTGGTCGGCGGCAGCTTCGGCGCCGGCAATTATGGCATGTGCGGGCGCGCCTATGATCCGCGTTTTCTCTGGATGTGGCCCAATGCGCGGGTTTCCGTGATGGGCGGCGAACAGGCAGCGAGCGTATTGGCGCGCATTCGCCGCGATAAAATTGAAGCCGACGGCGGCAATTGGTCGGAGGCGGAAGAGGCCGAATTCAAGTCGCCAATCTTGGAGCAATATGAAACCCAGGGACAGCCTTATTACTCCTCGGCTCGATTGTGGGACGATGGTATTATAGATCCGGCGGACACCCGCGCCGTGCTTGCTCGTGGGCTTGCGGCGGCGGAAAATGCGCCGGTCGAGAAATCAACATTTGGCATATTCAGGATGTAATCGAATGTCCGAAGGAACCGTACTTGTCGCCGTAGACACCAAAGGCGTGGGAACCATCACGCTCAACCGGCCTAAGCTACATAATGCGTTTGACGAAGAAATTATCGCCAAATTGACGCAGGAATTACGTACGCTTGGCGAGGATAAAGATGTCCGTGTTGTAGTCTTGAACGCGCGCGGAAGTTCTTTTTGTTCTGGCGCTGATCTAAACTGGATGAAGCGCTCAGAAAAATTTAGTGAAGCTAAAAATATACAAGATGCCAGTGCATTAGCTGAATTGCTTCTAGTTTTAGATACGTTACCGAAGCCGACTCTTGCGCTCATTCAAGGCCCGGCCTATGCCGGCGGCGTTGGTCTGATATGTGCCTGCGATATCGCCATCGCAGTAAAGAGCGCGTGCTTTGCCATTACCGAGGTGCGGTTGGGATTAATCCCGGCGGTGATCAGTCCGTTTGTCGTCAATGCGATTGGTGAAAGCCGGGCGCGGCGCTATTTCCTCACTGGTGAGCGTATTAGCGCTGACGAGGCAGAGCGTATCGGTCTTGTGCATGATGTGGTGCCGGATGAAGCGTTGGCAGCACGCGGAGAATTTTTCGTTAAAATATTGATGCGGGGCGGGCCGAAGTCGCAGACCGAGGCTAAGGCATTGATAGCTGCCGTTCATGGTCGCTTGCTCGACAAAAATATGCTGGTCGAATTGGCCAAGCGCACCGCCCGGGTGCGGGTGTCGGATGAAGGGCTGGAGGGCGTCGGCTCGTTTCTCGAAAAACGCAAACCAAATTGGCTTTGATACTAACAGGTCGTAAAAATGACCTGTTGTAAGGCCCCTCAATCGCGGGGCAAGCGCATCCATGCTCATGGCTCACCTCGCGCAGGCTCGGGCGCGCAGTTGCGTTTGCTAAAAGGTGATGAGCGATGCTCATTCCTCCTCGGTATGTTTGGTTGTCGCTACTCTCTACGACCTGTTTGCTAGTGGCGCTACATATCCTCAAACTCGCGGTTGGCATCGAGAATATTGGCCATTTGCGCGAGGTGCAGGCGCGCCGCCTAGCCGAGAATGGCGATCTGCGCCACATAACGCGCTTTATGCCGCGCCGTGCCCAGGAAGTGCTCGAGGGTGGATCGCTCTATTGGGTGGTGCGCAATATCATTCGTGTTCGCCAGCGCTTGCTGGATTTGAAAACCGTCACTGACAATAAATCCGGCAGCACGAAATGTGCCTTTGTTCTCGACCCTGAACTAGTTTTGACGATCCCGGTGCGCCGCCGCCCGCATCAGGGTTGGCGCTATTTTGAAGCCGATAGCGTGCCGCCGGACTTAGGCGCATCATTCGATGAGTATGGCGATATGCCGGTGGAGATGATGGCGGATTTACGCTCTCTGGGTTTAATTTAGGCTTTCCATCACCGGGCCGAAAGGCGGCGGGTCGCATTATTTGCGCCGCTTCGTGGCGGAACATACAGTGACAGTCAACACCGCTGCCAGCGGCGAAAATCTGCAACTGCTTTCCCTCAACGATGATCCTAATAAAGAGGTTGCCCCGTGAGCACAAAAGCCAAACCTATTCCGCTAATCATTGATTGCGATCCGGGCCAGGATGATGCCATCGCCCTGATGCTGGCCATGGCTTCACCGGGCGAGCTCGATTTGCTTGGCATTTCCGCAGTTGCCGGCAATGTGCCGTTGGTTCTGACAGAAGCCAATGCGCGGGCCATTCGCGATGTTGCCGGGCGCTCAGAGGTGCCGGTCTATGCCGGCTGTCCGCAGCCAATAATCAAGCCGTTGGGGACAGCGGAATATGTTCATGGCAAGAGCGGCATCGACGGCTCCAATTTACCTCAGCCAAGCCGGCCCGTTGAAGAAAGCCATGCGGTGGATTGGCTGATCGATATCCTGCGCAACGCCGAGGTACCGATCACCGTCGCTACGTTAGGGCCGCTTACCAATATAGCTATGGCGATCATCATGGCGCCGGAAATTATCGACAATATCAGCGAGCTGGTGTTGATGGGCGGTGCTCTTTCACTCGGAAACATAACGGCAGCCGCCGAGTTCAACATTTATTCGGACCCGCACGCCGCCCATGTTGTTTTCAAGGCCGGCCTCAAACTGACTATGATTGGCCTTGATGTGACCCATCAGGCGCGCGCGACGCCGGAGCGCTTGGAGGCCATTCGTGCTATCGGTAATCCAGCGGCTAATTCTGTTGCCGGAATGCTCGATTTTTATGGTGCGCAATATTTCGAGACATTCGGTGAAGGCGCGCCTCTGCACGACCCATGCGTTATTGCCTATATTCTTCAGCCCGATCTATTCACCGGACATGACATGCGCGTCGACATCGAAATGGACAGCCCATTAACCATCGGTAGCACAGTTTGTGATTTACATGACCGTAGTGGACTCCCGGCGAATGCCCATGTTGTGGAGAGAATCGATTCAGATCGCTTCTTCGATCTTGTGCAGGAACGCCTCGCGCGACTGCCATAAACGAACTAAGTCTTTGAACTTGTTATTCAAAGAATCGATTTCTTTACCAATTACGCGTTATTATCAGTGAATGTAAGGTGGCGGACGTGATTATTCAGTTGGCGGAAGACCCGGTAGCGGGTCCTCGCTAGGCGCTGGAAAAGTGAACTAATTACAACCTCGGGCACAAATAGTCTGAGTATTTGAAGGATCGAGCGACATGGCAAACCTAAGTGTCTTGAAAGTTAAAATCTCAAAAACGCTTGTTGGATGATCGAACAGCTCTAGGGCAATCAGGATGAGGCCGTTGCGGAAGCCAAGGACCTATTTGATTCACGGCATTTCAAATTTGTGAAGCTCGTTAAAGATGCATTCGACCAGGCGACCAATTTATAACGTGAAACAAAGGTGCTTAGCATGCCTGGTGGAGCCGGTGGTAGCGAGAAGATGATAGACTAGGCGCTAAAAAGGGGTCCATCAGCGTTAGTGCAGCGGGTAGGGAAAACAAAAAACGAAACCGAAAGTGGCTAAGCAAGAGAAGCGCTCTTTGCTCGACTTTTTCCGCGAGTAAGAGGCCCATTCCGGCGCAATTATCGCGATAACCGAACGCTATAAGAACGTCTGAGACACCGCGCAAAGCGGTGCCTTTGTCGTTTGCTGTGAAAATTTATCCCTTGCACCCAAAGCATGTTGCAACGCCTCTATCTCCGCCGGGGCGTAGGCGCTAGACTTTGTGCTGAACAAGAGAAAACCGCTATGCCCGATCGCAAAAAAAGCAGCCTGCCAACGGCAGGCCAAAGTGATAGCTCCGATATTGACAACTTTCTGCGCAAGGTTGCGGTCACGCCGCCGCCGCTCAAAGGCAAAGGTAAGGGCCGCCTGCTTTTTGCCATGGATGCGACCGCCAGTCGCGAGCGTAGTTGGGACAGTGCCTGCCAAATTCAGGGTGAAATGTTTGAGCAGACTGCTGCTTTAGGTGGTTTGTCAGTTCAATTGGCCTATTATCGCGGTTTTAGCGAGTTCCGCGCCACCAAATGGCTGAGCAGTTCAGCGCGGCTGGTGCGCCACATGAGTGCCGTCCACTGCCTCGGTGGCCATACGCAAATTCGCAAAGTCCTGAAGCATGCGATCCGCGAATGCAAAGTGCAAAGATTGGGCGCACTGGTTTTTGTCGGCGATGCCATGGAAGAGAATGTTGATGATCTCTGCGCCCTGGCCGGCGAACTTGGCCTGTTGAAAGTACCGGCCTTTATTTTTCATGAGGGCAGCGAGCCCGAAGCGGCGCTAGCATTCCGCCAAATCGCCCGTCTCTCGGGCGGCGCCTATCTGCAATTTGACAGCACCAGCGCGGCTCAACTAAAAAGTCTGTTAAGTGCCGTTGCCGTCTATGCAGCGGGTGGCCGGCGGGCGTTGGCGGATTACGGCAAGCGCCAAGGTGGCGCAGCATTACAGATTTCGCACCAAATCAAGTAGGATCGGGATTTGTTATCCGTTCCTGGGGAATCAACTAAGCTATGATGCTATATATAATGCTCGGCGTTGCGCTGCTGGTGGCGATAATTCTTATTACCCGCTGGTTTGAAAGTGCCAATCCGTCGCGCCTGGCCAAGGCGTTAAAATGGGGATTTCTCGGCCTGGGCGGCTTGGTTGCGGTCTATTTTGGAATCACAGGCAAGATACAGTTGGCCGCCATCCCGCTGGCATTGGTATTTTTGCCATTGCTTATTCGAGGCATGCGCGGTGCGGCGGCCGGGCAGGGCGGCACACCCTCTTCCGGCAATCAGTCAGAGGTCGAAACCATCTATCTCAGGATGGTGCTCGATCATGACAGCGGACAAATGGATGGTGCGGTGCTGCGAGGTGACTATGCCGGGCGTGATTTGCGTGAGCTTTCGCACGGCGAGCTAGTTGATTTGCTGAACGAATGCAAAGCCTATGACGAACAATCAGCGCGGCTGCTGGAGAGCTATATGGAACGGTTATTTGGCGAGGATTGGCACAATAGCGAAGAATCCGCCCAAAGCCGCCGCGCGCCGCGCCAGAGTAGCAACAGCATGAGCCGGGATGAGGCCTTTGATGTGCTCGGGTTGGAAAAAGGCAGCAGCGAGGCGGAAATTCGTGACGCGCACCGTAAATTGCTGCTCAAAATCCATCCGGACCAGGGCGGTTCCGATTATTTGGCGGCAAAAATAAACCAAGCTAAAGAAGTCTTAGTTGGAGATAAATAACGGGCGCTTGCAAACTATGCTGACCCTTGCCGAAAGGCGAAGAAAATGAGACACACAGCGCGATTAAAGCGCTGCATCAGATTTTCTGAAGGAAATAAAATAAATGATAAAGCCGGTTAAAAAGGCCGTCTTTCCGGTTGCCGGGCTCGGCACACGCTTTCTGCCGGCAACAAAGGCGGTGCCGAAGGAAATGCTGCCCATAGTCGATAAGCCGCTCATACAATATGCGGTGGAAGAAGCGATTGCGGCGGGGATTGAGGAATTCATCTTCATCACAGGGCGCGGCAAGGGTGCGATTGAGGATCATTTTGATCATTCCTATGAATTGCAGGCGGAGATGGCGGCGCGCGGTAAGGCTGCCGAGGCAGCCGAGCTGAAGAAGCTGATCCCGCCCGCAGGGAAGTTGTTCTACACACGCCAACAAGAACCGCTAGGGCTCGGTCATGCGGTTTGGTGCGCCCGTGATCTGGTGGGTGATGAGCCGTTTGCCGTATTTCTTGTTGATGAGTTGGTGCTGTCGAAACAGCCCTGCATGAGACAGGTGATTGATCTCTATAATGAGCGCGGGGGCTGCATTTTTGCACTGGCCGAAATCCCCAACGAACAAACCAATAAATACGGAATTGTCGATCCGGCGGCGGATGACGGCAAGGTGATTGATATTCGTGGCATGGTCGAGAAGCCGGCGCCGGTAGATGCGCCGTCTAACCTCTGTATTATCGGTCGCTATGTGTTGCAGCCTGAGGTATTTGGCTATCTTGAGCGTATGGAGCACGGCGTTGGCGGCGAGATCCAATTGACGGATTCACTGGCCAAGCTGATAGATGACGACATCTCCTTCCATGGCCTCCGTTTCGAAGGCCGGCGCTTTGATTGCGGTAGCAAGGTCGGCTTTCTTCAGGCCAATATTGCCTTTGCCTTAGAGCGGGATGATTTGCACGATGAACTTATGGAATTCTTAAAAAACCAATCAGGGTCAAACTGAACCTAGCACTGAATTTAATAAATAAGCTGGCTCGTACGGAGCGGCTTTGAACGAACAGGATATCACAACCATGCATGTCGCTATGATTGGCACCGGCTATGTAGGCCTTGTTTCTGCCGCTTGTTTCTCTGAATTCGGCGTCAATGTCGTTTGTGTCGATAAAGTTGTTGAGAAGATTGAAGGTCTTAAGGCGGGCAAGATTCCTATTTTTGAACCCGGCCTGGAAGACCTAGTGACTAATAATATGAGTGCCAGACGACTCAACTTTACCACACAAATTTCCGAGGCAGTGCCTAAGGCCGATGTGGTTATGCTGGCGGTTGGCACGCCGAGCCGACGCGGCGACGGTCATGCGGATTTGTCATTTGTTTATGCCGCGGCGGAGGAAGTTGCCGATTCCTTGAACGGCTACACCGTGGTGGTGACCAAATCAACAGTACCGGTGGGCACTGGCGATGAGATTGCGCGCATAATTCGCGAGCGCCGGCCTGATGCAGATTTTGATATTGTCTCCAATCCGGAGTTCCTGCGCGAAGGTGCGGCGATTAGCGATTTCATGCGCCCGGACAGAGTGGTTGTCGGTGTTGAGAGCGCGCGGGCTAAGGCGCTGATCGCGGAACTTTACCGGCCGTTGTTTTTAATTGAGACGCCCGTTGTGTTCACCAGTGTTAAAACCGCTGAGCTGATTAAATACGCAGCCAATACGTTTCTCGCCACAAAGATCACCTTCATTAATGAGATCGCCGATATCTGCGAAGAGATTGGCGCCGATGTACATGATGTTGCCAAGGGCATCGGACTGGATGGGCGTATAGGCAACAAATTTCTGCATCCCGGACCGGGCTATGGCGGCTCCTGCTTCCCCAAAGACACATTAGCTTTCGTACGTATTGCGCGGGAGTGTGGCGCGCCCAGCCTCATTGTTGAGGCAGTGGTAGATATTAATGAGAAGCGTAAGGCGAAGATGGCTGAGAAAATCATCCAGGCCTGCGGCGGTAGTATCGACGGTAAGAGTATTGCCGTACTCGGTGTGGCTTTTAAGCCCAATACAGATGATGTGCGCGACAGCGCCAGCTTGACTATCTTGCCCGCACTTCAGGATAAAGGCGCCAATGTCCGTGCCTATGATCCGGAGGCGATGGAAGAAGCCAAGCCGTTGTTGCCCGGCATTGAATGGTGCGCCGATGCCTATGCGGCAATGGCCAGCGCTGACGTGCTGGTTATTCTTACCGAGTGGAACGAATTCCGTGCTCTCGATTTGGCGCGGGTTAAGCAATTGTTGAACAGCCCGGTGATTGTCGATTTGCGTAATATTTATGAACCGCAATCCATGGCGGCTGAAGGCTTCCGTTATTTCAGTGTTGGCCGTGCCGCGCCGGCGGTGGCGAATGACGCATGACGGGCGCGCATGAATTAAACCCGACTGTCCTGCGCGAATATGATATTCGCGGCGTTGTTGGGCTCACACTAAGCGCGGTGGATGCTAAGGCGATAGGTTGCGCCTTTGGCACCATCATCGCGCACGGCGGTGGTAAGACAATTTGCGTCGGTTATGATGGGCGCGCCAGTTCACCAGAATTTGAAGCGGCGCTGGTCGCTGGCTTAAAGTCTGCCGGCGTTGATGTATTGCGGGTTGGGCTTGGGCCAACGCCGATGCTTTATTATGCCGTGCATAGTCTCGGTGCCGATGGCGGCATCATGGTCACCGGCTCCCATAATCCACCAGATAATAACGGCTTCAAATTCATGCTTGAAAAAATCCCATTTTTCGGCAAAAGCATTCAGCAGCTGGGCGCATTGGTAGCGGCAGGCGATTATCTGAGCGGCCTTGGTTCGGCGCGTGAGGTTCCTGTGCTGAAGCATTATGTCGAGCGCGTGGCGTTAGAGGCGGCTGACCTGAAACCGTTGAAGGTTGTTTGGGACGCCGGAAATGGTGCTGCCGGCGAAGCGATGGAGATGCTTACCGCGCGTCTGCCGGGTGAACATATTCTTTTGAACGAGACAATTGATGGCACTTTTCCGGCCCATCACCCGGACCCGACGGTACCGGAAAATCTGGTTCAGTTGATCGATAAAGTGCGTGCTGAAAATTGTGATCTTGGCATTGCCTTTGATGGTGATGGGGATCGTATTGGCATCGTTGATAACGATGGCAAAATTCTCTGGGGCGATCAGATACTCGCTCTCTTGGCACGTCCGGTCCTGCGCGGCCAACCAGGTGCGACGATCATTGCTGATGTGAAAGCCAGCCAGGTGTTGTTTGACGAGGTTGCCAGACTGGGCGGTACACCGCTGATGTGGATGACGGGTCACTCGTTGATTAAATCTAAAATGTTGGAAACCGGCGCGCCATTGGCTGGTGAGATGAGCGGCCACATCTTTTTCGCTGATCGCTATTACGGTTTTGACGATGCGCTTTATGCCGCCATTCGCATACTCAGCGTAATTTGCAGTGAAGCTCAGTCCCTGGCGAGCTTACGCGCCTCCTTGCCGCAGCGCATCAATACGCCGGAGTTGCGCTTTACCTGTGACGATGGGCGCAAATTTGGCGCTATAGAGGAAGTTCGCCAACGCCTTAACGCGGCCGGCGCGGATGTGGGCGCCATTGATGGTGTGCGGGTAAATACTGAGGATGGCTGGTGGCTGTTGCGCGCATCGAACACACAACCGGTTTTAGTGGCGCGCTGCGAAGCGAAAAACCAGGATGGGCTGGAGCGTTTGAAACAAGCTCTGGTTGGTCAATTGAATGAAAGCGGTATTGAACCGCCCGAATTTTAGAGAAGGAAAAAACTGTGAGTGATGACCTGTGCAAATTGTCTGCTGTTGACTTGGTGGCTGCTTACGCTGACGGTAGCGTCTCCCCAGTGGAAGTAACGCAGGCCGCACTCAAGCGGATCAACTCCCATAACCAAGTCTATAATGCATTTTGTCTGATTGACGATGAAGGCGCATTGGTGAGCGCGAAACAATCAGAAAAACGGTGGCGTCAGGGCACGCCCCAGGGCCGGATAGATGGCGTACCGGTGACGGTCAAGGATCTGGTGTTAGCTAAGGACTGGCCGACGCAACGTGGCTCACGCACCTCGGATCGCAGTCAGCTCAGCCCGGAGGATGCCCCTGCCGTAGCGCGCCTGCGTGAGCATGGCGCAGTTATTCTCGGTAAAACCACAACGCCTGAATATGGCTGGAAGGGCGTTACCGACAGCCCACTCACTGGCATTACCCGTAATCCGTGGAACCCGGACCACACGCCCGGCGGCAGCAGCGGTGGCGCGGCCGTTGCCGCGCTCTGCGGCATGGGGCCATTGCATATTGGTACCGATGGCGGCGGCTCAGTTCGGATCCCGGCGTCGTTTAGCGGAATTTTTGGTTTGAAAGCGAATTTCGGCCGTGTGCCGGTCTATCCCGCCAGCCCGTTCGGCACGTTGTCGCATCTTGGTCCGATGACGCGGACCGTCGCAGACGCGGCTCTGATGCTGACGGTGATGGCCGAGCCCGATCCGCGCGATGCGTTTGAACTGCCCTATGAAGGGCGCGATTACAGTGCCGTGCTGGAAGCCGGCATTGCCGGGCTTCACGTCGCTTATAGCCCGGACCTAGGCTATGCCACGGTCGATCCAGAAGTGGCCGAATTGGTTGCAGCAGCGGCGCAGTCCTTTGCCGATCTTGGCGTTGAGGTAGAGCAGGTCGATCCAGGCTTTGAAAATCCGCAGGATATATTTCGCTCCCACTGGTATGCGGGGGCTGCGCATATTCTGCGCGCCATGACACCGGCACAGCGCGAGCTGGTCGATCCGGGCTTGCAAACCGTAGCCGCGTGGGGCGAAGCCTTTAGCCTCAAGGACTATATGAACGGCGCTCTGGCACGTAGTGCGCTGGCGGTCACCATGCGTAAATTTCACCAGAAGTATGATTTGCTGCTGACACCGACCATGCCGACGCCAGCCTTTTCTCTTGGCGCAGATTCACCGATCGGTCCGAACGGCTCGTCATGGGATGATCACAGCCCGTTTACCTACCCGTTTAATCTGACCGGTCAGCCGGCGGCGACACTGCCGTGCGGCTTTACCTCAAAAGGCTTGCCGGTAGGTTTGCAAATCGTCGGGCGCAATTATGATGAAGCAAACGTATTGCGCGCCGCCTATGCATATGAGGCCGCCCACCCTGAGCACCGCAAAGTTTTTGAACTTGGCGCGGCAAAACTCAATATTTAATGCGAATTAGCAGTTTTCGGCTTTAATTAGTAAATAAAATGACATGGTCTAACGTACTGTTAGACTTGACGAGAGAATCTAAACTGCTCCATAAGAAGCTGTTTTAGATTCTTTTAATTGTACTATTGTGAGCGAGTTATTGGCCCATAAATATTTAAAGGCGCGGTTTGTCGCGTTGCGGCTGGCGATCTTCGTATCGGCAATTTTATTGCTGGGCGCGGTGGTTTTGCTGTCGGGTACAAAATCGAGCCAGGCGGGCTATGCATCGATTGTGCTCGATGCCGATACCGGTGAGGTACTGCGCTCGCGCAATGCGGACACACGCAATTATCCCGCGTCTCTGACCAAACTCATGACCCTCTATATGCTGTTTGACAAAATCGACAGCGGCGAAATGAACATGAAGACTCAATTGCCGGTCTCCAACCGCGCCGCCGGTCAACCAGCCTCGAAGCTTGGCCTCAAGCGCGGCACCACTATCATGGTGCATCAGGCGATCATGGCATTGGCGACCAAATCAGCTAATGATGTGGCAACCGTAATTGCCGAAGCCATTGGTGGCACCGAGTGGGAATTCGCCGGCGCCATGACCAACAAGGCGCGCAGTCTCGGCATGAAGCGCACAAGGTTCCGTAATGCTTCCGGCCTACCCAATCGCAAGCAGCTCAGTTCGGCGCGCGATATGAGCATTTTGGCGATGGCGATCCTGCGCGACTTTCCCCACTATTATAAATATTTCTCCGCCGAAAAGTTCAGCTTCAAAGGTAAAACCCACCGCACCCACAATAATCTACTCAACAGATATCCGGGTATGGATGGCATCAAGACCGGCTATATCCGCGCCTCCGGCTTTAATCTCGTCGCCTCGGCGGTGCGCAATGGCCGGCGGGTGATCGCGGTTGTCTTTGGTGGCAAGACGGCGAAGTCACGTGATACCCATATGGTGAAACTACTCAATATTGGTTTTGAGCGAATGGCGCAGCGCGATATCTATCGCGGCGATCAGCAATTCGCGGTGCTTAAAATCCGTAAAATACCAACGCCGGTATTTAAGCCAGGGACGCAGATGATCAAGTCCGCTGAGGTTACGTCGGGGCGGGCGAAAAAATCGGCGTCGGGCATCTTTTTACCGACGCGCCCGCGCCCTAATATTGGCCAATGGGCAATTCAGATTGGCGCATATCGTTCGGTCAGAGCAGCTGAGCTTGCCCTGCGCGAGGCGTCCCAACGCTTGCCGGTTCTGCTTGTTAATGCGTCCGCTGCCTTGACCCCGGTTGAAGTAATACGCGGTGATATACTTTACCGCGCCCGATTCGTCGGTCTGCATAAGGGCGAAGCAACACAGGCCTGTCGCTCACTTAAAGTGGTGACCATACCATGTGCGGTGATGCCCAACCCGTATTACCGCCTGGCGCAATCCAACGCTTCCTGAGTTTCGCCGCAATCTCCTTTTAAGGATGCGCATGAACAGGATCACTTCTCACCGTGCCGGCAGCTTTCTTCTTGTCTGCGGTCTCCTATTCCTTACCGCCTGCAATTATACGGGCCGACCAGATAACGTGGTTGAGCGGCGTTATACCTGGTTCAGCTATCTCGCCGGGGATGATTTAAGAGAATCCTGCCTTAGTCACGCGCCGCCGCGCTACCGCTTCGTTTATAACGCCATTTATTCCGAGCAAGTACGCACCTATGAAATCAGCGGCCTGTCCGATGATGGCGGCGGCATGATAGATGCGGAAGTGCTCTCCGCCGAGCTAAGTCCGAATTTTCTCTCCAATTTCCCCAACTGGCCATGGTCGGGCGCGCGCGCGGTAGCACAGTTGAACGCGGTGGAAGTATTGCTGCTGAAGAACGCGCTAGAAGATAGCGACTTTTACGACAAAACGCCGATCGGCAAGGTTTTGGATTCCAATTCCTTTTACTGGGCGGTCAGTGCCTGCGAGGGCAATCGCTTTCATTTCAATGCCTGGAGCCATCCGTCGCCGGAATACGCCAATATTCGTTTTGCCGAAATCTTACAGCGATTTGACGGTACAAAAATAGCTCTCCCGGAACCGCGCGCTCTTTCGCCGAAAGAGCGTGAATATCGTCCACGCCCGGCAGTGGCAGCGAAGGTCAGTACCGGCTATTTCCGATTTTTTGCCGAGATTCGCCCGGATGGCTTGCGCGCTGCGGCTCGTCCTTAAAATAACTTTTTTGTGACTTGTGACTGTTGTCATTTGGCGTGTGGAAAATCCTCCCCATCTAGTTAGACATAGGAAGAATAACTTGGGGAGGATGGAGGAAGGTCATGGTTTGGAAGACTCGTTCAGTGCAGCCGGCGACTTTTGCGATGGTGCTATCTGCCCTCGGCCCATCCTGGGCAGCGCGTTTGGAAGCACAGGGTGAAGCCGATTGCAGCACGGTGCCAGATGGCATGTTTAGCCGCGTGAGCCCTTGCCGCGGGGCTGGCCAGGGCTTTTTCGCAACGGCCTTTTGTTTATTTGGCCTGTCCCTCTAGAGCTGCGTTTTCGACGCGAATTCGGTGATAGAGCAGGGTGCCATTTAGAGCCGAAAAAATGAGCGCCAGCGGCCAAGCTTCAAATATCAAAGGCAACACCGTTACCTCGGCGCAGACCAGCCAGTAGTTTGGGTGTTTTAGATAGCGGTAGGGGCCGGCACGCACCAGGGGTGCATCCTTGAGAACGATAATCCGAGTCGTCCAGCGAGCGCCGAGGCTAAGCAAGATCCAGGCGCGAAATATTTGCAACACGCCATAGAATATTAGCAGCGGCCATATGATTTTATATTCCGGTACAAAGATCAGCCAAGCCGCAAGCGCTATCAGCCAGGAACCATGCAAGACCACAAACAGCGGATAGTGACGGGTGCCGAATTCTTTGCCGCCGCGGGCGAGCAGGCGGCGCGTGTTGCACTTAGCATAGACAAGTTCTCCGAGACGCTGCAGGGCGACGGCGCCGAGAATAATCCAGGCGGTGATCACGTATCGTCAAGTATGAGAAAGCCGGCGGTAAAGCCAGGCCCGAGGCTCGACATCATCCTGCGTTTGGCGCTGCTTTCTTTACGGTTGCTGCACTCCTGTTCTAGTGCACGCTCAAGCACAAACATGATCGTTGCTGCCGACATATTGCCATATTGGCGTAAAATCTCGCGGCCATGGGAGAGGCCTCCATCGGGGAGGCCGAAGACTTCTTCGAGTGCTTTTAGAACTTTTGTACCACCCGGGTGACAAATAAATTCATCGATGTCGTCAAGCGCCAGGCTGTTATCCTGTAAAAAACCTCCCGCCGCTTCGCCCATTTTGGTACGCACCAAATTGGGAATGTCGCGCGAAAAGAGAACGCCAAAACCGTCATCCTCAATACGCCAGCCCATGATCTCAAGAGTATCGGGCCAGGTATGCTCGCCCCAGGCGGAAAGTGCGGGGCCTGTCATTTCCGTATTGACGACGGCAGCGGCGGCGCCGTCACCGAACAAGGCGGTGGCGATGACATTGCTTTTGCTGCGGTCGGAAAATCGAAAGGTTAAACCGCAAAGCTCAACCACCGCAAACACCACATTAGCGCCTGGCATGGCGCGCGCTATTGCTCCGGCACGCGCGAGGCCGATCACCCCGCCGGCGCAGCCGAGGCCAAAGATAGGAAGGCGCTGCACATTGCGTCGCATCGCTAGACGCTCGATCAGAAGCGCATCCAAACTCGGTGCTGCGATACCCGAGGTGGAGGCAACCACCAAGGCATCCACATCGGCAATTTCGAGATTCGCCTGCTTTAGACAGCGCAACACAGCGCGTTCCAGCAGGTTTACCGCATTCTCGATAAAGAGCGCATTCCGCTCGGCGAAGGTATGCTCCTCTAGATACCAATCGATCGGCACACAGGAGTGGCGCGTGCCGATGGCGGCATTCTTGAACACGGGAATAAGGCGATCAAAATTATGAAAGGAGCCGCGAAACAGCTTAGCCGCACCACGCATGACGTCTTCCTGATCAAGAATGTGATCGGGCACAGCGGTCGCGAGTGCCCCCAGCCGGGCATTTGCCGCACTCTCTTCCCGCGATTCACCCATCGAAATTACCATACTTTCTCCCTTAGTTACTGTCTGGCTAGTATAGAGTAATTGCGGGGCAGGCGTATGCGCCAAATGTCCTAACTAAGTTTTAGGTGCATGACCATGACAAAAAAGGCTTAATCGCGTCGCTTGAAAAATATTCTGGCGGCTAGGGATGGCGGAAATTTATGACGGCAAAGAAGCAAGGCAAGGACGAGGCTGGGAGTGAGGAGGACGACGATCGCCCAATCCTGATCAGGCCGGCGCCAAAACGTGGTGTGGTTGCCCGTCTGCGTAATTATTTTCTCACCGGGATCGTCGTCTCCGCACCGGTCGGTATCACCATTTGGCTAATCTGGTTATTTATTGCCTTTGTCGACAATACAGTGGTGCCGATCATTCCGGATTCCTATAACCCATCCGATGTGCTCGGTGTTAGTGTGCCGGGAATTGGTGTAATTGTCGTGCTGATCGTCGTCACCTTTATTGGCTTTATGGTGACCAATTTCTTTGGACGATTCATGGTGCGCTTTGGCGAGAGGGTGGTTTCCCGCGTGCCGGTCGTTCGCACTATTTATGGCGTGCTGAAGCAAATTTTTGATGCGGTATTGGCGCAATCGGAAGGTGCATTTCGTGAGGTCGTACTGATCGAATATCCACGAAAGGGAATATGGGTTATTGGCTTTATTACCAGCAACACGGAAGGTGAAGTTCAGCGCGTCACGCCGAATGACATGGTCAATTTGTTCTTGCCGACAACGCCAAACCCGACATCCGGTTTTTTACTGTTCGTGCCACGTAAGGATTGCATCGTTTTGAATATGACGGTGGAGGAGGGGGTGAAGCTGGTTATTTCTGGTGGCATTGTCTCGCCGCCAGACCGTAAAGCCGCGTCTCGGCAAATAGGGAAGCCACAAGAAATGGAGACGCAGCAGGAAGGAGACACTCCTTAAGCTGAGCGCAAATAGCGCGCCGCTGCATCGCGCTCAAATAGATAAAGCAGAACGCGTAGCGCTTGGCTGCGTTCCGATTGCAATTCCGGGTCACGCTCCATAATCAGTTTGACGTCATCGCGCGCCGTGGCCAGTAAATCACCATGTTCGGCGAGGTCGGCGAGACGCAGTTGCGGCATGCCGCTTTGGCGCGTGCCGAGCAATTCGCCGGCGCCGCGCAACTTCAAGTCTTCCTCGGCAATGCGGAATCCGTCATCGGTTTCGCGCATGATTTCGAGCCTTGCGCGCGCCGTCTTGCCGAGCGCCGGGGCGTAAAGCAGCAGGCAATTACCGGCCTTATCCGAGCGCCCGACGCGACCCCTCAGTTGGTGCAATTGCGCCAAGCCAAAGCGCTCTGCATGTTCGACCACCATCACCGTTGCCTCCGACACATCGATGCCAACCTCAATAACCGTCGTCGCGACAAGCACATCCGTCTCGCCGTTAGCGAAGGCCGACATGGCGGCGTCTTTCTCGCCGCTTTTCATGCGGCCATGCACGAGCCCGACACGGGTGCCGAAGATGTTCAGAAGTTGGGCATGGCGCTCTTCAACCGCTGCCAGATCTATCGCTTCCGATTGTTCGACCAATGGGCAAACCCAGTAAACCCGGGCGCCGCTGTCGACTGCCCGGCCAATCCCATCAACCACTTCATTCAGACGGGATATCGGTAAAACACGGGTGACAATTGCTGCCCGGCCAGCCGGCTTCTCATTCAGGCGCGAACTCTGCAAATCGCCGTAAGCAGTCAACATAAGGGTGCGCGGGATCGGCGTTGCCGTCATCACCAGCACATCGACGCCTTTACCCTTGTCGGCCAGTGTCATGCGTTGTTGAACGCCGAAGCGATGCTGTTCATCAACCACCGCAACAGCGAGATCGGAAAATGCCACATCATTTTGAAACAGCGCATGGGTGCCGATGGCGATATCAATCTGGCCCTCTGCCAAGCGCGCCATCACGGCCGCGCGTTCGCTCTTTTTGCCGCGCCCAGTTAGTAGCGTAATCGTCACACCACTATCGGCCAGTAGTTTCTCCAGGGTGGCGTAATGTTGACGCGCCAGCAATTCGGTCGGCGCCATCAGGGCCGCTTGCGAGCCTGCCTCGACGGCAACCAGCAAGGCGAACAGGGCAACCATGGTTTTGCCACTCCCGACATCGCCTTGCAGCAAGCGCAGCATTCGGTGCGGCCGGGCTAGGTCGGCGGTGATTTCATTTATTGCCGCTTCTTGCCCGGATGTAAGCGTGAATGGTAAGCGTGCCCGAATGGCGTCGCGGAGCTTGCCGTCACCATGTATCTCGCGCCCCGAGATACGCTGCATGGAGGCACGGAGCAGTGCCAGGGCCATCTGATTGGCAAGCAACTCATCATAGGCGAGTCGTTGGCGGGTCAAGGAGCTGGGCTCCAAATCAACTTCGCTCTCCGGTTTATGGGCGGTGAGCAACGCCTCTTTCCAGCTCGGCCAGCCCTGCTGCTTCAGATAGGGCGTATCGCACCATTCGGGCATATCCGGAGCGCGACCCAATGCCGCCCGTATGGCTTTGGTGAGTGGTTTCAGGTTCAGCCCAGCAGTGAGGGGGTAGATGGATTCGGTGCCCTGAACCGATTCAATCTCGCTTTCGCTCACAATATGGTCCGGGTGCGCCATTTGAATATCGTCGCCGTAGCGCTCCGTCCGCCCGCTAATCACGCGAATTTCGTCAATCGGCAAACTTTCCAGCAAATATTTTTCATGGGCATGGAAGAAGATTAACGTGAGTTCGCCGCTTTCATCCGAGCAGCGCACCTTATAGGGCAGGCGGCGTACCGCCGGCTTATGGTGGGAATCGACCTTTACTTTCAGGGTGACGACAACGCCCGGTGGTGCCTCCGCAATGCTCGGTGAGAAGCTGCGGTCAATCAGCCCGCTCGGCAAATGCCACAATAAATCCACTACCAGCGGCCCGGCGCATTGTTCTATCGTCTTGGCAATTCGCGGCCCGACGCCGGGAAGCACCTCAACGGTGGCAAAAAGCGGGTTTAGGATTTCCGGTCTCATGGCAAGGAGGCTACCCTCGCGCCAATAGGCCTGCAACAAATGACCCGACAAATGCTGACAAGCCGGTGGCGCTCTCTTATGATCCCGCGCGAATCAGTACCGGATTTTTTATGAATCACGACATCGTGACCCGCAGAAAGCGTCTGCGCTACCACACCAGCCATACCGGCACCCGCGAGACCGATATTTTGCTCGGCGGCTATGTGGCGGCGCATGGCGATGAGCTGACGGCGGAGCAAGCCACAGACCTTGAGGAATTGCTCGACGGCGCCAATGATCCGGAAATCCTCGATTGGATTATCGGCCGTTTACCGCTGCCGGAGCGCTTCAATAACAGCACATTGGCCGAAGTTATGGCTTATGTCCGCGAACGGCGCATCTCTTGAATACGGATGATCTCAATCTGAGAGCGTTAGCCCTTGATAAACCGGGGCAGACTTCCCTAGGCGGCATGCCTGAGGGCTATGACGCGCTTATTTTGGGTCGCTTGGCGCAACTGGCTGCACCGAAGCCACTGCTTTATGTGGCACCTGATGACGCCCGCCTAGCCACAGCGCGCGATTGCCTGGCGTTCTTTGCGCCCGAAGTCAAATGCATCTCGATCCCGGCCTGGGACTGTCTGCCTTATGACCGGGTATCGCCGCGCAACGATTTGGCGAGTGAGCGCATATCCTCCCTGGTCACCCTGGCAGCGAAAAATAAGAAGCCGCGGGTGGTGCTGGCGACGGTCAACGCCCTATTGCAACGGGTGCCACCGCGCGCCGGCCTGGCGCAGGCCAGCTTCGTGCTGAAGCGCGGTATGGAACTGGATACGGGCGCGCTGTTCGCCTATCTCGAAAGCAATGGCTTCACCCGTGGCAGCACGGTGATGGAGGCCGGCGACTATGCCGTGCGTGGCGGTATCATCGATATCTTCCCACCGGGTGGGCCGGAGCCCGTGCGGCTTGATCTGTTTGGTGAAACGCTGGAAGCGATTAAGACCTTCGATCCGGTGTTGCAGCGCAGTGACGGCACGCTTAATTCGCTGAAGTTAGTGCCGGTGAGCGAAGTGGTGCTGAATGAGGCGAGCATTGCCCGCTTTTGCGCCGGTTACCGCACCAGTTTTGGCGCGGTAACCGATGCCGACCCGTTATTCGAGGCGGTCAGCGCCGGGCGGCGCTATCCCGGTATGGAACATTGGCTGCCGCTGTTTCACAGCTCGCTTGAGACCATTCTGGATTATGTGCCGGATGCGGTGATTTTCCTCGATCATCTGTCGGAACAAGCATGCAGTGACCGCTGGGAAGCGATTGATGATTATTACCGCGCCCGCACCGAGGGTCCCGAGGCGCTGGCCGAATTTTCCATAGAAGATTACAAGCCGCTGCCACCCGAGCAGATGCACATCACCCGCGAAGAGCGCGCAACGCGCTTCGCGAAACATGCCGTGGCAACGCTCTCACCCTTTACCGCTGAAGAAGCGCCGGAGCGCCAGATTTTCGATCTTGGCGGGCGCCAGGGGCGGGTGTTCGTTGCCGAGCGTAGCAAGCAAACCGGCGATCTCTTCGATAGCGTTGAGTCTCACCTGAGGAAGGAAATTCGCGCCAAAAAGCGCGTGCTCGTGGCGGGGTGGAGTGTTGGTACGCGCGAGCGTATCAGCCGCCTGCTGACTGAGCATGGTGTTGATGATTTGGCCTCGGTAGTGGATTGGCACGGCGCTCAGGCCCTCTCCAGCACCGCCATCGCGCTTGCCGTTCTTCCCATGGAGCATGGTTTCAGCGCGCCGGCGCTTACGGTTGTTGCTGAGCAGGATATTCTGGGTGATCGCCTCAATCGCCGCCAGCGCCGCCGCCGGGTTAAACCGGAAGAATTTCTTGCCGACGCATCCGAATTGTCACTCGGCGATCTAGTCGTGCATGCCGACCATGGCATTGGCCGCTATGACGGGCTTGAGACCCTGGTGGTCGATACTTTGGCACATGATTGTCTGCGGATTCTTTATGATGGTGATGACCGTCTGCTGTTGCCGGTCGAAAATATCGAGCTGCTGTCGCGCTATGGCTCATCTGATCAGCCAGTATCGCTGGATCGCCTCGGTGGCGCGGCGTGGCAGGCGCGCAAGGCGAAACTCAAGAAGCGCGTCAAGGAAATGGCGCAGGAACTGATGAAAATCGCCGCCGAGCGCACCCTGAAATCAGCGCCTGTCCTGCAGGCGGAGCAGGGGCCTTATGAAGAGTTTAGTGCCCGCTTCCCCTACGACGAGACCGACGACCAAGCCAACGCAATCGAAGACAGTTTGGGCGATATGGCGAGCGGTCGGCCGATGGATCGCCTGATTTGCGGTGATGTGGGCTTCGGCAAAACGGAAATCGCGCTGCGCGCCGCATTTAGCGCCGCCATGGCCGGCAAGCAGGTTGCAGTGCTCGTGCCAACAACGTTGCTCTGCCGCCAGCATTTCAAGAATTTTTGCGAGCGCTTCCAGGGTCTGCCGGTGCGGGTGGAGCAGCTTTCCCGTCTGGTCAAACCGTCGCACGCGACCGAAATCCGCGAAGCCATGAAGGCTGGTCTCGTCGATATCGTTATCGGCACCCATGCGCTGCTCAGCAAAACCATCGAGTTCGCTGATCTCGGTTTGTTGATTGTTGATGAGGAGCAGCATTTCGGCGTTGCCCATAAGGAGCGCCTGAAAAAGCTGCGCACTGAGGTGCATGTGCTGACGCTCAGTGCCACACCGATCCCGCGCACCCTGCAAATGGCGCTGACCGGCGTGCGCGATATGAGCATTATCGCCACGCCACCGGTGGATCGCCTAGCTGTGCGCACCTTTATCATGCCGTTTGACCCTGTGGTTACGCGCGAAGCCCTGATGCGTGAGCATTTTCGCGGCGGTCAGAGCTTTTATGTCTGCCCGCGTATTGCAGATCTGGCTGGAGTTGCGGATCGGGTGCACAAGCTAGTGCCTGAGGTCAAGGTCGCTGTTGCCCACGGCGGCATGCCGGTGGCTGATTTAGAAGAAGTCATGGCGGCGTTTTATGACGGCTCTTTTGATGTGCTGATATCGACAGCAATCGTCGAATCGGGACTTGATCTGCCGCGCGCTAATACCATGTTTGTGCACCGCGCCGATATGTTTGGCCTGTCGCAGCTCTATCAATTACGCGGGCGTATTGGTCGCTCGAAGCTACGCGGCTATGCCTATTTCACCCTACCACCGGCCCATCGGGTAACGCCTACAGCACGCAAGCGTCTCGAAGTGATCCACCGTCTCGATAGTCTTGGCGCTGGTTTCAGCTTGGCGAGCCACGATATGGATATTCGCGGCGCTGGTAATCTGCTCGGCGGCGAGCAATCGGGCCATATTCGCGAAGTTGGCATAGAGCTTTATCAGCATATGCTGGAGGAGGCTGTCGGTCAGGCGCGCGCGGCTGCGGATGGCGCTGAGGATGCGCCCGTTGCCGAATGGTCACCGCAGATCAGCCTCAGCACGGCGGTGTTGATCCCGGAGGCTTATGTGGAGGATTTGGACGTGCGTCTCGTGCTCTACCGCCGTATTGCCCGCCTGGAAACACGCGGCGATACGGAAGAATTTATCGAAGAACTGGCTGATCGCTTTGGCCCGGCGCCCGAAGAAGTCGATCACCTGCTGGATATTGTCGTGATCAAGAGCTTATGCCGCAGCGCCGGTATTGCCCGCATCGATGCTGGCCCGAAGGGTGCTGTGCTGACATTCCGCGACGATACTCGCGTAGATCCGCAACAATTGATCGTCCATGTGTCCAATCCGAGCCTTGGCCTGATACTGCGCCCGGATAACAAGCTAGTCATCAATCGAGGCTGGCCGGTGGCGCGACAGCGCCTGGAAGGCGTTCAGCGCTTGCTTTCAACTCTCAACGGCATGATCCGCTGATATAGTCGCCAGTCTGCACAGGCTTCAGTCTGTGGCCAATTCATTTATCTTAGCCGCCATGATGAAATCATTTTGATGCAGACCTTTGATCTTGTGGGTGTAGAGCAACACGTTGCAATAGCCCCATCCAAAGGTGATATCCGGGTGGTGACCCTCATTTTCCGCCAATTCTCCGATCTTGTTGACAAGGCTGAGGGAGGAAGTGAAATCGACCATCTTAAAGTCATAGCTTAGTTTTGTAGCCCCCTCTAAAAGCTGCCATCCGGGCGTACTAGCGAGCAATTGCTGCGCCGCCGATTCCTCTAATGGCGCAATACCACCTCGGCAGGGAACGCAGCTTTTTTCGACTAAATCCATATTCTGTCCTCCTTAATTTCAATTCCCAAAAACTACGGGTGAGCGCATCCGCATTCTTGGCTTTGTCGCGCTTGCCGGAAAGCGTGGAACGCCTTCCGGAAATATTTGGATATTACCCATTTTTTGTTGCGTCATCTGCCCGCTATTGAAAGAATCAAATCAATCTGCCACGACCGAAGGTCGCAAGAGAGAGGTCTATGGGTTCTGCATGATAGATGCGGTCATAAATATTTCCAAAAAGGGGCGGATATGAACTTGCCGCTGCATGATATGGCGCCGCGCAGCATTACCATATTGGGCTCTACCGGGTCGATTGGCAAGAATACTATCGATCTTCTGGGGCGCCATCCGGACTCCTTCAGCGTTGCTGCTTTAACGGCTAATAAAAATATTGAATTGTTGGCCCAGCAGGCACGTCAAACCGGAGCAAAAATGGCGGTCACTGCAGACCCAGAGCGCTATAACGAGCTTAAAGAAGCGCTCTCAGATAGTAATATTCGCGTTGCGGCAGGGCCTGAAGCGGTCGAAGAAGCGGCGGATATGACGGCTGATTTCGTCATGGCTGGGATCGTTGGCGCCGCTGGTCTTGGCCCCACCCTGGCAGCGATCAAACGCGGCGCCATCGTCGGCCTGGCCAATAAGGAATGTCTGGTCTGCGCTGGTGATCTGATGCTACAAGAGGTGTTGCGCGCTGGAGCCACTTTACTGCCAGTCGATTCGGAACATAATGCTATCTTCCAGGTTTTTGATTTTGAGCGGCAACGCGGCGTTTCGCGCATTATCCTCACTGCCTCGGGCGGCCCGTTTCGTAGTGCAGATATAGAGACCCTCACCAACGCCACGCCGGAGCAGGCGGTTGCCCATCCCAATTGGGATATGGGTGCAAAGATCAGCGTCGATTCTGCGACTATGATGAATAAGGGCCTGGAGATGATCGAGGCCTATCATCTTTTCCCCGTATCTGCTGAACAAATCGACGTGCTGGTGCATCCACAATCGGTCATTCATAGTATGGTGGAATATATCGACGGTTCTGTGTTGGCACAGCTGGGTTCACCCGATATGCGCACACCGATTGCCTATTCCCTGGCCTGGCCGGAGCGCATCAGCGCCCCAACGCCGAAATTAGATTTGGCCGAGATGGGCACTCTGACCTTCGAGAAACCGGATTTGGATCGCTTCCCTTGCTTACGCCTAGCTCAAAATGCCCTCAGGGAAGGGGCCATGGCGTCGATTGTCCTGAATGCCGCTAATGAGGTGGCCGTGAACCGGTTCTTGCACAAGGATATAAGCTTTATGGATATCCCACGCATTGTTGAGAGATGTTTGGAACGGGCGGAAAATGGAGCGGTAACCAGTATTGAACAGGTCAAGGAAATTGATGCACATACACGTATAATTTCCGCCGAAATAGCGAATAATATATAATATATTCAATGCATAAAAATAATTTCCTAATACATTAGATTGTGTTCCCATGAATGGGTCTTTATTATGGCTGGGTGTGATATGAGCGGGCAATCGGTAGCCGCGGGCGCGAATAAAGCCGGCGATGCCGGAAATGCGAGTGATTTGATCAAGGTCAATAGCGAAAATTTTCCAGTTGGTTCCTTCCTGATTCCGCGCGAATGCCGCCCGCATGTTCATGCATTTTATGTGTTTGCCCGCCGTGCAGATGATATTTCCGATTCCGCTAATATAGCGGCGGACGAGAAGGTCGCGCGGCTGGAAGCTGTGCAGCGTGCACTGTTACTTGACGAAGCGGCACTTCCTGACTGGGCGTTGGCCTATCACCGCAGCCTGCAAGAAAGCGGCAATAGTCCGGTGCATGGTCGTGAACTGCTCGCTGCCTTTATTCAGGACGCCACCAAATCGCGCTATCGAGATTGGCCGGATGTAATCGACTATTGCATGCTTTCGGCAGCCACCGTCGGGCGGGTGATGCTCGATATTCATGGCGAGACCGATGCAGATATCGAAGGCTCGGATGCGCTCTGCTGTGCCCTGCAAATGCTCAATCACATGCAGGATTGCAAAAAGGATTATCTCGCTCTTGACCGGGTTTATCTCCCGGAGCCATGGCTGAAAGAGGCCGATGGTAGCGTCGAGGATCTAGCGTTGGACCAGGCGACGCCGGCGGTGCGTCAGGTGCTGGACCGCTGCCTGGATGAGACGGAGGCATTGTTGCGCCGCGCCAACAGCTTGCCGCGAAGCGTGAAACGGCGTGGGTTGCGCCTGGAAACAGCACTGATCATCAAACTTGCCTGGGCGCTGGCAGCACGTTTGCGCCGTCAGGATCCGGTGGCGGTCCGAGTTAAGGTAGGTAAACCGGGTTGGTTGCTATGTGGTATCAGCGCTGTTCTTGGCGCCTGGTGAATTTATCATGTTGAATTTGCCGTGGTGAATATGGAACAGGTTGGCGGCTTGCCGGCGGACTTTGATGGCCTGCCGATACCTGAAACAGGTGATCCAAAACAATATGTCGCCGATATCACGCGCGCGTCGGATTCATCATTCTTTCTCCCCATGATGCTATTGCCACGCCCTCGGCGCGAGGCCATGCTGGCCCTCTATGCCTTTTGCCGCGAGACCGATGATGTCGCTGATGAGATTGAGGATGATGCGCTCTCCAGTGCGCTGATCAAGGCATGGGCCAAAGAAATCAAGATGCTCTATAAGGGCCACCCGAACCATCCGGTCAGCCATGCTCTCGTTGGGCCAATTAAACGCTATGATCTTCCAGAGAGCCTTTTTCTGGATATTCTCGAAGGCTTCGAGATGGATCGCTCGGGCGCCATGCTGCGCCCATCTTTGGAAGAGCTTGAGCGCTATTGCTATTGCGTAGCATGCTGCGTCGGGCTGCTGTCGGTGGAAATATTTGGCTATTCAGCTCCGTCGATCCCGACGTTCGCGCTCCATCTCGGCCATGCCTTTCAGCTTACCAATATCCTGCGTGATGTTGCCGAAGATGCGGAGCGCGGGCGCATTTATCTGCCTGCGGAACTTCTCGCCAAACAGGGCCTTAAAAATGTCGCGCCGGAAGATATGCTGAAGGCGTCCGGGGTGGAGAAGGTTTGCGCCGAGCTGGGTCGTATGGCGCGCAGTCGCTTTAGTGAGGCGTCACGCACCATGCCATCCGCTGAACGCCGCAATATGCGCCCGGCGCTTCTTATGCGTGGTGTTTATGAGCCTTATCTTGACCGCATTGAGGCAACAGGTTTCCGCGTCGATGGCCCGCGCATTAAGTTCAGCAAAATCAAGAAGCTGTCGATGGTGTTTTCGGCCTTACTGCGCACTCTCTAGGGTTAACGATCCTCGGCAATGAGGCGCGGCAGAATTTGCTTGTGGGCGCGAATTATATCTTCGGCAAAATCTATCTCGATCCAGGGCAGACCAGTAATGTCTTCAAAACCAAAGCGGCCGGGGCTCGAGGTAAGTAGTACATCGCGGATGGCTTCCTCCATATAAGCGCCGCGACGGTCTTCATCTATAATGCGCTTGGCCGCGTCAACCAGCTCCAATGCCACATTTTCTTCAACCCTAAAGAAGCCGACCGATTCGCCGTAAAAATCATGATCGCGCTCCAGGGTCTTGCGAAAATCTACCGGATGGTCGCTCTTAATTGCTAGTTTCATAGGCTCTTCGCCGGCTTCAACATCACGGTCGAGTAGAAAAAGGTTGCGCTCAGGGCTAGCCATAAGCCGCTCCAGCATGCGCCGATCATAGAGTACGTCGCCGTCCATTAGCACCACGTCACCGCCGCGTGACAGTGCCTCGCGTAGCATCCAGAGAGTTACGATGCTACCTTCCCGGTAATGGGGGTTATATACGAATTCTACTCGCGGGGCATCCAGGCGGGCAAGCTCAGCTTTAAATTTATCGGCGCCGAACCCGATTCCGAGGATGACCTCTTCAATGCCGACTGCTTTTAGTTGGCAAAGATGGCGCTCCAACAGGCTGCGGCCATTGAAGCTCAGCAGAATTTTGGGCGACTTCTCCGACGTTGTGCCGAGTCGACTGCCGAGGCCAGCAGAGAAGATTACGGCCCGCATGTTCTGCGGATTTTTAGAGGAAGCTGTTGCGGTAGGGGCGCTTCGTCGAGGATAATCATAGCTTAGCCTCATAAGCCAACTCACATATTAGCGCAACCGCATCGTCGCAGGCCGCATGACGGATCAAGCACGCAACCAGGGAGAAAATAAATCATCGTCGCGCAAGGAGCCGTGGGATCAACGTATCGCGCGTTTTCTTGTGCGCCCGCTAGTGCACACCTGGGTGACACCAAATCATTTAACGACGCTCCGCTTGCTGCTCGGTCTCGGCGCCTGCGCTCTCCTGGCGTATGGCGAAATACCGCTTATTTATTGGGGTGCGGGCCTGTTCGCGCTATCTAATTTCGCGGATCATATGGATGGAGAGCTGGCACGACTCAGTGGAAAAACAAGCCGTTTCGGCCATTATTATGATCTTTTTTCTGATGTTGTCGTTCATATTTTGCTGTTTTTCTCGATCGGTATCGGCCTGATGGATAGCTGGTTCGGAGAAGTAGCCTGGGTGATGGGGCTCATTTCTGGTATTTCGGTGAGTGGCCTGTTTGCTCTCTTTCAATATCTGGAAACCCGCATAGGCAAGAAGCAGGCTGGTCTACCGAGCTTCGTCGGCTTTGAGACAGAAGATGTGATGTATCTGATCGGCCCAGCGATCTGGGTCGGCGGCCTGATCCCGATTTTGATCGCTGCCACAATTGGTGCGCCATTGTTCGGCCTCTGGGCGTTGGTGCGATACCGGCATGAAATTTTCTCGTCTGACAAACAGGAGACAAAATGACCACCCTGATCACAGGTGCTACCGGATTTCTTGGCTCCGCCGTAGCGCGTCTAATATTGGAGGATGGCCAACAGCTACGTACCCTCCTGCGCTCCTGCAGTGATACCAGTAATATCGATGGCCTCGATGTTGAGCGGACAATCGGCGATCTCAACGATGTGGCTTCTTTGAAGAAAGCGTTGAGGGGCTGCGACACACTCTATCATGTGGCAGCGGATTACCGACTGTGGAACCCAAAGCCTCAGAAAATTTACAAAACCAATGTGGAAGGCACGCGCAATTTGATGCGCGCGGCAGGTGAGGCGGGGGTGAAGCGAATAGTTTATACGTCTAGCGTCGCTACTCTTGGCCTCCATAAGGATGGCATGCCCGCGGATGAAGATCTGCCGGTTAGCCTTGAGGACATGATTGGCCACTATAAACGCTCAAAATATTTAGCCGAGGAAGTAGTGTGCGAGCTAATAAACCGCGACGGCCTGCCGGTGGTGATTGTCAATCCATCTACTCCCATCGGCGCGCGCGATATCAAGCCGACACCGACTGGGCGGATCATCGTTGATTTCGTTAATGGCCGTATGCCGGCCTACGTGGATACCGGCCTTAATCTCGTGCATGTCGATGATTGCGCGTGTGGCCACCTGCTTGCGTTTAAGCATGGTAAAGTTGGCGAGCGCTATATTTTAGGCGGCGAAGATTTGACGTTGCGTGAAATTTTACTCGCACTTGGCCGGATCACCGGCCGCTCAACGCCAGGCGTGAGATTGCCAAATCGCCTGCTGGTGCCATTCGCCTACGGGGTCGAAGGCTGGGCGCGCCTGACCGGCATGGAACCTCGCCTCACGCTGGATTCGCTCGGCATGGCTCGTAAATACATGTTTTTTTCGTCTGATAAAGCGAAGCGGGAATTGGGATTTACATCGCGTTTCGCTGAGCAGGCACTGGGTGAAGCAGTGACATGGTTTGCTAACAACGGCTATTTTAAGTCCCCCATCTTGCCAGTGGTCCAATCTAAATAAGTTGGGATTCTGGACCGTGCTGGTAGGACGAAAATGCTCGGGTATTCGTATGAATGGAGCTATACGGCGAAACCTATACTGATAGGCTCGGTCGCAAGGAACTTGGCCTGCAAATTATGTTCCGCGAATCAGCGGAAGTTGGCTATTCTCTCAACGATCATAACGTTATTTCCCTTTACTTAGATCATATTTCAAACGCTAGTATTGCCGATAAAAACGAAGGGTTAGACACTTTTGGCTTACGATATACCCACCGTCTCTAAGTTATTTCAACTAGTTAACCAAGTGTTTGTCTGTGAAATATAAGCAAAAGGCTTTGGCTCGCTCCAAATTTTGGTGTAATTTATTGCTTGTGTAGACTCGCGAAGAATATAAAAAAGATGAGATATCTCGCGTCATTAGGAGGGAACGCCTAGAATGCCGAACACGCCAATATTGGATCGCGTGCAGACGCCACAGGACCTAAGGGAACTGTCGTTAAAAGAAATGAAGCTGCTCTGCCACGAACTGCGCGCTGAAACCATCGATGCCGTATCGGAGACAGGCGGCCATCTTGGCGCCGGACTTGGTGTCGTCGAGCTGACAGCCGCGCTCCACTATGTATTCAACACACCGCATGATCGCCTGATCTGGGACGTTGGCCACCAAGCCTATCCGCATAAAATTCTTACCGGCCGGCGTGATAAAATCCGCACCCTGCGTCAGCCCGGCGGGCTCTATGGTTTTACCAAGCGCAGCGAAAGCGAGTATGACCCGTTTGGTGCAGCGCATGCCTCGACCTCCATCTCCGCGGGCCTCGGCATGGCGGTGGCGCGTGAGCTGCAAGGTGAAAAACGTAACGTGATCTCGATTATCGGTGATGGCGCCATGACCGGCGGCATGGCCTATGAGGCGATGAATAATGCTGGCGCGATGGATGCCCGTCTGATCGTTATTTTAAATGATAATAAAATGTCGATCGCGCCGGCGGTGGGCGCGCTTAATGCCTACCTGTCACGTCTGCTTTCTAGTCACTCCTATCGCAGCCTGCGAGAGATCGCTAAGCACTTCTCGCAAAAATTGCCACGCCCGGTGGGCGAGGTGGCGCGCAAGGCCGAGGAATATGGCCGAGGTATGGTTACCGGCGGCACGCTATTTGAGGAGCTCGGATTTTATTATGTTGGGCCCGTGGATGGCCACAATGTGGATCATCTTATTCCGATTCTGAAAAATGTAAAAGACGATGAAACGCCTGGCCCGGTGCTGATCCATGTGGTGACGCAAAAGGGTAAGGGCTATGAGCCGGCGGAAACATCGAGCGACAAATATCACGGGGTAGCAAAATTTAATGTCGTTACCGGTGAGCAGAAGAAGGGCGTTTCTAAGGCGCCGAGCTATACCAGTGTTTTTGCCAATGCGCTGATTAAAGAGGCGGAGCAGGACAAGGATATTGTTGCCATTACCGCCGCCATGCCGAGTGGCACGGGCGTTGATAAATTTGCTAAAGCCTTTCCGAATCGTGCTTTTGATGTCGGCATTGCTGAGCAGCATGCGGTCACCTTTGCCGCTGGCATGGCGACAGAGGGGCTGAAGCCGTTCGTCACGATTTACTCAACCTTCCTGCAACGGGCCTACGATCAGATTGTACATGATGTGGCGATTCAGTCTTTACCGGTACGCTTCGCCATTGACCGTGCTGGCCTGGTCGGCGCCGATGGGCCGACCCATGCCGGCAGCTATGATATCACCTATCTAGCCACTTTACCGGGGATGGTCGTCATGGCCGCCTCAGATGAGATCGAACTGACGCGCATGGTGCACACCGCTGCGCAAATTGATGATCGGCCCTCTGCTTTCCGCTATCCGCGCGGCGAAGGTGTGGGCCTTGATATTCCGATCGATCCCGAGGAGCTGGAAATTGGCAAGGGCCGCATTCTCCGCGAAGGCACATCAATCGCCATCCTGTCGCTTGGCGCACATTTGCAGGAAAGCCTTGCGGCTGCCGACGAATTGCATGCACACGGGCTATCTTGCACTGTTGCAGACGCACGCTTCGCCAAGCCGCTTGATGAAGACTTGATCCGCCGTTTGGCGCGTGAGCATGAGGTGTTGATCACCGTCGAGGAAGGTGCTGTAGGAGGTTTTGCCGCACATGTGCTGCAGTTTCTCGCGAAGGATGGCCTGCTCGATAATGGCCTAAAGATTCGCCCCATGACACTGCCGGACCGCTTTATCGCCCACGGTACGCCGCAAGGCATGTATGAGGATGCCGGTTTGACGGTAACGGATATAGTCAACAACGCTTTGGCGACACTTGGCAGTAATTCAGCCATGGCCAATTTGAGGGCCTAAAGTACTGACGACCCGGACCAAAGCGGCTCGTGTCTTGGCAAAAATATGACTGATATCTCGCTGCCACCTGTTAAGGGAACGTCGCCGCCCGGCACCACTTTGGACGGCGAGCCAAGTGTTGATGAATTGGTTTCCGACGCGGTCCTTAATGATATTATCGATGATGCTGCAGCAGAATTACGTGGGGCGCGACACGATGATGGTCATTGGCTGTTTGAACTTGAAGCCGATGCGACAATCCCTTCTGAATATATTCTGCTCAACCATTTCCTCGATGAAATTAACGATGAGGTCGAAGTGCGCCTCGCAACTTATATTCGCTCACATCAGGAAGAGCATGGCGGCTGGCCGCTGTTTCACGGCGGCGAATTCGATATAAGTTGTTCGGTTAAAGCCTACTTGGCGCTCAAACTTGTCGGTGATGATCCGAATGATGCGCATATGAAAAAGGCGCGCGAATCAATCCTTGCCCATGGCGGTGCGGCACGCTGCAATGTATTCACTCGCACTTCTCTCGCTTTATTTGGTGCGGTACCGTGGCGGGCTGTGCCATCCATGCCGATTGAAATTATGTATCTGCCGCGCTGGTTTCCATTTCATCTTAGTAAGATTTCTTATTGGTCTCGCACTACATTGGTGCCATTGCTGATTTTGATGACGCTCAGGCCGCAGGCAAAGAACCCACGCAATGTGAACATTCGCGAATTGTTTGTGACGCCGCCGGAAGAAGAGCGGCGTTATTTTCAAATTCAGAGTCGCAAGGGGAAAATGTTTCTTGGCATTGACCGCTTGTTGAAAGGCTATGAGAGAATCATGCCCATGGGCCTGCGCCAGCGCAGTATCGATGAGGCATTGTCATGGTGTATGACGCGGCTCAATGGCGATGACGGACTGGGTGCGATCTTTCCGCCCATGGCCAATTTATTGATGGCGCTGGATAGTCTTGGATATTCATCCGACCATGAAGTGCGGAAAACCGTGCGACGCTCGCTCGACATGCTGCTGACTGAACCAGAAAACGACAGCCAATACTGCCAACCTTGCGTGTCCCCGATCTGGGACACGGGACTCGCAGCGCTTGCCATGATGGAAATCGGCGATGATACGGACGGTGAGGGTTTGGAGCCGACCAATGCGTGGATGGCAGACCGGCAAATCACTGATGTGGTTGGCGATTGGGCGGACACCCGGCCAAGCACACCGCCAGGCGGTTGGGCGTTCCAATACAACAATGATTATTATCCCGATGTTGATGATACGGCGGTTGTTGCGATGGCGCTGCACCGGGCAGATCAAAAAAAATATGCCGAGCCGGTGCGCCGCGCTGCCGTGTGGGTTGAGGCCATGCAAAGCTCCAACGGCGGCTGGGGTTCGTTCGATGCTGAGAATGATAAATATTATCTCAATCATATTCCCTTTGCTGATCATGGTGCGCTACTCGACCCGCCGACGGTTGATGTTAGCGCACGCTGCATCGGGTTTTTAGCCCAGCTCGGACATGCGCCAGATCATCCAGTGATGAAGAAGGGCCTTGACTACCTACTGAGCGAGCAAGAGGAAGACGGTTCGTGGTTTGGCCGCTGGGGAACTAATTATGTTTACGGAACTTGGTCAGCTTTATGCGCGTTGGCTATATCCGGCATGGCGCTCGATGCACCGGAAATACGAAGGGCAGTTGCCTGGCTCGAATCTAAACAGCGTGATGATGGCGGCTGGGGAGAGACGGGCGAGAGCTATTACCCGGAGCGCACGGAAAAATCATTTACCAAATTAAGCACGGCGTCACAAACATCCTGGGCTGTGCTCGCATTGATGGCCGCCGGTGGGGTTAACAGTAATGCAGTAAAACGCGGCGTTAATTTTCTTCTGGAAAGCGAGCGCAATGGCCCTAAATGGGATGAAATTGAACATACAGCTGTCGGTTTTCCGCGCATATTTTATCTTCGTTACCATGGCTATAGTGCTTATTTTCCGCTTTGGGCTCTGGCGCGCTATCGCTCCCTCAAAGACCAAAACGCCCCTCGCCCACGCTACGGAATGTAATGCCATGCCGCCGGCTGCCCAGAGCTTTAGTAAATCCGCCTTTCTGTGCGGCATGGAGAATGAGGCGCACTGCCTGACGGCGGCGGGAATAAGAAATCCCATAGCGCTTTCCGGCGCACAGCCCGAGCGGGCCGCCGATTGTGCCCGCGAGCTATTGGCTGCCGGCGCAGAATCCCTTTTTTCTTTTGGCCTCGCCGGCGGGCTTGATCCACGCCTCGGCCCGGGCGCTGTTATTGTCGCTGACCAGATTGTGGCATGGCGCCAAGCGCTGCCGGCCTCGAGCTCGCGCGCCGCCATGCAGGGAATTGGCAGTATATTGCGCGGTGGCGGTGTTGAAGTGCCGCCGCCTGAGGAAAAATTGACTGCCGATACGCAGTTTGATTGTGACTCTGAAATGAGTGCGCAACTGAGCGTGGTGCTCGGCGAAAAAATATGGCGGGGTGCGATTGTTGGCGTTGATCAGGCGGTGACCCGACCAGCCGATAAACTCGGCCTCTACGCTGCAACAACCGGCCTGGCCTGCGATATGGAAAGCCATGTGGTCGCAGAGATTGCTCAGGCGGCAGGCGTGCCCTTTGTGGCGCTGCGAATTGTATCCGATCCGTCCAACCGCGCCATACCGCAATCGGCCTTGGCCGGCATCACACCCGAAGGCGGCGTGTCGCCGCGGCGCGTCTTGGCCGGGCTGGCTGTCCGACCGTGGGAGTTGTTTGAGATTTTGTCACTGGCGCTTGATGCGCGCAGCGGCTTCGCCGCTTTACGCCGCGTGGCTCGCCGAAGCGCTCCGCTTTTTGGCGCCATCGGGTGATGACGGATTATCGCCGCCTTCGATATCGGCAAGCATATTATCAACATGTGATTCGAAGAGATATTCCGCCGGGCGGGCATTCTTCAAGTTAATTTCCGGTGCCAATTTGCCGTCCGTCTTCACGCCGCGCAAATTGACCATCAACGCCTTCAGCGGTTTGGAGAGAGTGTCTTCCACTGCCGTTGCCTCATAGCCGCAATGGACCATGCAGTCGGCGCATTTTTCATATTTGCCAGTGCCGTATTTATCCCACTCGGTGTTTTCCATCAGTTCGCGGAAGGTTTTGGTATAGCCTTCTCCGAGCAGGTAACAGGGTTTCTGCCAGCCGAAAATATTGCGCGTCGGATTGCCCCAGGGCATGCATTCATAGGTCTCATTGCCGGCGAGGAAATTAAGGAACAGGCTTGATTGGCTGAAGCGCCATTTCTTGCCTTTGCCGAGCCGAAAGACATCGCGAAACAGCGCCTTGGTTTTGGCGCGGTTGAGAAAATGCTCCTGGTCTGGCGCACGCTCATAGGAATAGCCGGGCGATACCGTGATGGCGTCGATCTTCAAATCATTGGTGGCGAAATCAAAAAAATCAGCCACCTCGCCGGGCGCATGGCCATCGAACAGGGTGGAGTTGATATTGACGCGAAACCCGCGTGACTGGGCGTCCCTGATCGCCGCAACGGCGCGCTTGAAGGTGCCTTTTTGATTGACTGCCTTATCATGCGCTTCTTCCAATCCATCCAGGTGAACCGAAAAGGTCAGATAGGGGCTCGGCGTGTATTGCTCGATCTTCTTGGCCATCAACAAGGCATTGGTGCAGAGGTACACGAATTTTTTGCGCTGAACGATGCCCTCGACGATCTCTTTCATTTCCGGGTGAATAAGCGGCTCACCGCCCGGAATGGAAACTACCGGCGCGCCGCATTCATCAACCGCCGCCAGGCAATCTTCTTTGCTCAGGCGCTGATCGAGAATGGCCGCCGGATAATCGATTTTGCCACAGCCCGGGCAGGCGAGGTTGCAGCGAAACAACGGCTCCAGCATGAGCACTAGAGGATAGCGTTTCACCCGCTTGAGGCGCTTGGAAACAACATAAGCGCCGACGCGAATTTGCTGAATGATAGGTACGGACATGTTCTATACGCCCTTTCGGCTCATCTTTTTTCAGCCCTTCAGGGCGCGGTGATATGGTCTCGTCCAGGTGTGCGGCCATCTTCGCCGGAGCGCACTAATTCTGCCGGCAACTTAAAGCGCACGCGCTCCTTGATGCCGTTTTGGAATGTTAATTCAACGGTGGTGAATTCGCGTAGTTTGGCAAACAATTCACGTACCAACTGCTCGGGCGATGAAGCACCTGCCGCGACGCCGACGCGTTCCACGCCCTCGAACCAATCATGATTGAGGTCACTGGCATCCTCGATTAAATAAGTAGGCACACCCATTTCTTCGCCGATTTCACGCAAGCGATTTGAGTTTGAGCTGTTGCGCGCGCCGACGACAAGAATGAGTTGAACATTCTCGGCTAAAGCACGCACCGCCGCCTGTCGATTTTGCGTGGCGTAGCAGATGTCTTTGACGTCAGGTCCGGAGATTTTGGGAAAGCGCTTTTTTAACGCCTCAATCACTTCGCGGGTGTCATCGACGCTAAGCGTCGTCTGCGTGACATAGGCAACCCGATCCGGATTACTGACGGTCAGGGACTGCACGTCTTCTGCCGTGGCGACAATCTGCGGTCCCTTTTTCAAGCGACCACTGGTGCCTTCAACCTCTGGGTGGCCTTCATGGCCAATCAGGATCACTTCGTCGCCCTCTGATTCGTAGCGCTGGGCTTCGATGTGAACTTTGGCGACAAGCGGGCAGGTGGCATCAATCACCGGCAGGCCGCGCTCGCGTGCTTGCTTCTCAACATTTTCCGATACGCCATGGGCGCTGAAGATCGTCACAGCGCCTTCCGGTACTTCGCTCACTTCATCGACAAAGATCGCGCCCTTTTCCCGCAGCTCGGCAACGACGCGCTTATTGTGGACGATTTCGTGGCGGACATAAATCGGTGGGCCATAAACTTCGATCGCGCGCTCAACGATTTCGATCGCACGTTCAACGCCCGCGCAAAAACCCCTAGGTTCTGCCAAAATTACCTGCATCGAAAGGCCTCAATCCGTAGTGATTCTCCCAGCTCTTTTAGCGAAGGCTAGGATTTCATTCAAGTTCACTGGTGAATTTACCTCCTTCTCAAGGCGGCGGCAATCGGACTACATCCACTATTTTCGTGGGTGTTTTCCGCTAATCGATGAAATAATAAGCTGGGCTTCTTCAACAAGAGCTCAAAGCATGACCCACTTAACCATCTGAAATGCTCAGTTTTGCGCCAATATTTCCATCCTACTAGGCCTGATTGGAAAATATATTAATACCATTGATCGCTACGTTTGAAGGGAAGAAGTCGAGGCGCTTTGGCTGACCTGCAGCCGCCCTGTGACTAAGGTCAAAGTAGTTTTTCTTGCCGAAAACGGCGAATCGATAGGCGGTGTCTTAGTAGTCGAGGAAATTTGCTATGGGCGCGACTTAGAGGTGAGCATCTAGGTTGCAGCCAGAGCTTGATCCAAATCGGCAATGATATCGTCGATGGTCTCGATACCGATTGAGAGGCGTACCACATCAGGGCCGACGCCGGCGCTGATCAGTTGTTCTTTGGTCAATTGCCTGTGGGTGGTTGAGGCCGGGTGAATTATCAGGCTGCGGGTATCGCCAATATTGGCCAGATGAGAAAACATATTGACCGATTCGACGAACTTAACACCGGCATCATAGCCGCCCTTAAGACCAATGGTGAATACCGCGCCGCAGCCCTTGGGTAGATATTTTTTAGCCAGGCCATGGTACGGGCTGGAGGCCAGTCCGGGATAAGAGACCCAGGCCACTTTGGCATGGGCTTCAAGATATTCCGCTACTGCTTGAGCATTGCTGCAGTGACGCTCCATGCGAAGTGGCAGGGTCTCTACCCCTTGCAGAATATTCCAGGCAGCGATCGGCGCTAGGGCCGGACCGTAGTCCCGTAGCGCTGAGGCGCGGGTTCTCATAGTGAAGGCGAAATCGCCGAACGTCTCGCCAAAGGTCAGGCCATGATAGGCGGAATCGGGCTGGGTAAGGGCAGGAAATTTGTCATTCTGAAACCAGTCAAATTTTCCTGATTCAACGATCACGCCGGCCATGGTATTGCCATGTCCGCCAATAAATTTGGTCGCCGAATGGATGACAATATCGGCGCCCCACTCGAAAGGTCGCCACAGATAGGGCGAGGCCAAAGTATTGTCGACCACCAGCGGTATGCCGTGGCGATGCGCGACCTCGGCGATTTTTTCCAAATCCAAAACTACGCCGCCCGGATTGGAGAGGCCTTCACAGAAGATAAATTTGACCTTGTCGGTCATCGCCGCTTCGAAATTCTCTGGGTCCGTGCCATCGACGAAATGACAGTTCCAACCGAGCTTGGGAAAGGCCTTGCCGAACTGAGTGACCGAGCCGCCATAGAGATTGCGCGAGGCAATAAATTCATCGCCAGTTTGCAACAGGGTGACGCCGGTGAGGAATTGCGCTGCATGGCCGCTCGCCGCCGCCACCGCGCCGCGCCCGCCTTCAAGCGCCGCAATACGCTCCTCCAATACCGCGACCGTGGGGTTGGTCAGGCGGCTATAGATGTAGCCGAAGGTTTGTAGGTTAAATAGTTCCGCCGCGTGATCCGCATCATCAAAGACATAAGCCGTGGTTTGGAATATGGGTGTGGAGCGGGCGCCGGTGGTGGGGTCGGGACGGGCGCCGGCATGCAGGGCCAGCGTCTCCATGCCATATTCGCGCGGCGCATCTGTCTCGGGCGGTGCACTAGATGATTTATTTCTGTTGCTCATGCTCTGGGTGGCCTCAAAACTTTGGCGGTTACGATTTTCGTATTGATGCCGCTCCAGCCCAATTCACCGGAGAGTCGGGCGAATTCGATTTTCGGGCAGCGGTTCATGATGACAGTCAAGCCGGCTTCCTCTGCCAGCTCTGCTGCTTTGTCATTGCGCACCGTCAACTGCAACCACAACACCTTGATGTTTTTCGCCACCATATTGGCGACGGTGTCTTTGGCGACGTCGTAAGCAGCTTCGGAGGAGCGGAAAACATCCACCATGTCGAGCGTGCCGGGGCAATCGGCGATGTTTGCATAGACCTGCTGGCCGAGAAATTCCGTGCCGGCGCGGGATGGGTTTACGGGCATCACCCGATAGCCCTTCTTCAAAAGATATTTCATGGCGTAGAAACTTGGCCGCTTCCAATTTGCGCTGGCGCCGACCATGGCAAAGCTGTGCACTTTGCTGAGGACGTCGCGCAGCAGGGCGTCGGAGTAATAATCGTGATGCGGTAAATAAACCAATGGGTGGCCGTCGGTCGATTTAATGGCGACGTCTACCATACAGGGAGCCTTTGCGGTTTCCGAACAGAGCTGGAGAGTTATGCGTTGGGTTCACAACTAATTTGGTCGCTTGTTTTAGTCAAGCTGACGCCATGTCGCAGCTATCACTTGCCCTGCCAGACCGGCGGACGCTTTTCCAGGAAAGCATCAATGCCTTCCTCGGCGTCGCGCGCCAGCATATTTTCCGTCATCACGTGACTGGCGTATTCATAAGACTCATCGAGCCCCATTTCGAGTTGGCGGTAGAAAGCCTCCTTGCCAATCGCAAGGGTATGAGGAGATTTACTGGCAATGCGGCTGCAATATTCCGCCACGGCGCTATCCAACGCCTCATCGCTCACGGCGCGGTTGATCAAGCCGAATTTCACAGCCGTCTCGGAATCGATGGCCTCACCCGTGAGCAGCATTTCCATCGCCGCTTTGCGCGGCACATTGCGGCTGAGCGCGACCATGGGGGTTGAGCAGAAGAGACCAATATGAACACCGGGCGTACAGAAGCTCGCGCTCTCACTGCCGACCGCCAAATCGCAGCTTGCCACCAATTGGCAGCCCGCCGCCGTGGCCAGGCCATGTACCCGGGCGATGACCGGCTTCGGCAATTTGACGATACTCGTCATCAGGGCGCTGCATTGGTTGAACAGGGCATCATAGGCCGCGCGGCCCGGATTGGCGCGGATTTCCTTCAGGTCATGGCCGGCGCAGAAGGTCGTGCCGGCGGCGCCAATGACCACGACACGAACATTCTGGTCGGCACGAATTTTCTCCAATTCGCCCTGCAACGCTGCCATCAGCCCGATGGAGAGACTGTTGCTGGCGCCTGGCCGATTGAGTGTTAAATGCGCCACTCCGCCCGCATCGCGGCGCAGAAGCTGGTCTTCTTCGGATATCTGTAGCGCTGGTTGGGGTGCCATGGCGATTATTTCCTTAATTGGTTGCCGGCAATATATAGTGTGGTGGAAGACACCGCCAGTTGATCAAAACAATGTCTATCACTACCCAGGTACCACCAAATAAATAAATGAAATCAAACAATTTTTTCGATTGACTGGGTAAATTCACGTGGCATACTGCCGCCTCTTGACAGCGTCGCAAATATTTGCGGACGCTTCTCTAATTTACGGACAACGCAAGTCATGAAAACTTATTCCGCCACGCCAAAGGATATCGAAAAAAAATGGCTGTTGGTAGATGCTGAGGATCTTATCCTTGGTCGTCTTGCTGCCATTGTTGCCGGCCGTCTTCGCGGCAAGCATAAACCAACATATACGCCGCATCTAGATTGTGGTGATAACGTGATCGTTATCAATGCTCAGAAGGTCAAGCTGACCGGCAATAAGATGCAGGATAAGATCTATTATCGCCATACTGGTTATCCGGGCGGCATTCGCAGCCGCACCCCAGCGGGCATTCTTACCGGTCCGACGCCGGAGCAGGTGGTGTCGAAAGCTATTGAGCGTATGATCCCCAGGGGGCCTCTTGGTCGCCAGCAGATAAAAAATCTCAAGGTTTATGCCGGTAGCGATCATCCGCATGAAGCACAACAGCCGGCAATTCTCGATATCGCCGCAATGAATCCGAAAAATAAGAGGAGCACGATCCGTGGCTGAGGAAGAGACCCGTACACTCGACAGTTTGGCCGAGCTGGGCCAGACCGCGGAAATTGTTGTAGAACCGGCACCTGAGCCGAAAATAGACCCGCAAGGTCGTACCTATGCCACTGGCAAACGTAAAGATGCTGTGGCACGTGTTTGGATTACACCAGGTAAGGGCAAGGTCACAGTCAACAAACGCGAGTTCGAAACCTATTTCGCCCGTCCGGCGCTGCGCATGATCATCAATCAACCGTTTGATGCGTCGGATCGACGTGAACAATATGATATTGTCTGCACGGTTGGTGGTGGCGGTCTTTCCGGCCAAGCTGGAGCAGTGCGTCATGGTCTCGCCCGTGCCCTGGTATTTCGGGAGCCGGAGCTGCGCAAAGTACTGAAAGCCGGTGGATTCCTAACCCGTGACAGCCGCGTGGTTGAACGTAAGAAATACGGCAGAGCTAAAGCGCGTCGTAGCTTCCAGTTCTCCAAACGCTAGACGCTCTTTCGCGGACAAGAGCGCAGCGACAGAAATATCGGTGCGTGATTAACTCCCTTTTCCAGAGTAGGGTCGTGCGCTGGCCTTTTTAGCCCCATCCCTTGTGGGAGGTGCGGAGACCGCGTGCGTATGATGTGAAGAGCATGTTGATCCACCCTCTTTCTGACACGCAATCTCAACATACCGGGGGTAATTTTTTAATCGATAATGGTGCGTGTATTGGCGATGGGGTGACGATCAAAGTATCATTGTAAGACGGTGTGTTCACTAGGCTAAATGTTACCTTTACTAACGAATTTGTACCGCGCAGTCAGCGTGGCCCCACCGCCCAGTACGTTATGTTGAAAAAAATGTATGTCGGTGAGGGCGTGGGCATTGGAGCTAATGCGACCACCATCAGGGGTTTGCGCATAGGCAAATACCGCATGATAGGCGCCGGTAGTGTCGGCACCCGGAATGTGGCGATTACAGCCTAGTCTATGGCAACGGGCGGCCCTTAAGGGGTGGGCGAAATTGTTGAGCGTCTTTAAAGATTGCCTGAAAGATAAAATGTGACGGTTATGACAAAAAGAAGCAGTAGTAAAATTAGTGTCGGAATACTTGGCGCTAGTGGCTATACGGGGGGTGAGTTGTTGCGCCTACTGGCCAATCATGACCAAATGGAAGTCGCTTTCCTCACGGCAGAGCGCCGCGCCGGACAAATACTGGCAAAGGTGTTTCCCCATCTTGATGCCTTAGAAGTGCCCGAACTGATCAAAATCGGCGAGGTGGATTATTCTGCCCTAGATGTGGTGTTCTGCTGTTTGCCGCACGGCACTACCCAGGAAGTTATCGCCGGCCTGCCGAGCCATTTAAAAATTGTTGATCTCTCGGCTGATTTTCGCCTCAATGATCCGGCTGTTTATGCCGAATGGTACGGCCATGCACACCGCGCCGTGGCATTGCAGGATGAAGCCGTCTATGGCCTAACGGAATTGAACCGCGATGAGATCAAGACAGCGCGGCTGGTTGCCAATCCGGGCTGTTATCCAACTGGTCCACAGCTCGCGCTGGCGCCCCTGTTAGCCGCTGGGCAAATTATGCCTGAGGATATCATCATCGATGCAAAATCAGGCGTCAGTGGCGCCGGGCGGGAGCCAAAGAGGAACACTCTGTTCGGCGAAGTGGGTGAGGGGGTACACGCCTATGGCGTTGCCAATCATCGCCACGCGCCGGAGATTGAACAGGGCTTATCGGAAGCGGCAGGCCAGCCAGTTGCGGTGAATTTCACACCCCATCTGATTCCCATGAACCGGGGTATCCTGGCGTCGATCTATGTGCGCATGGCAGAGGACACGAAGATCAGCGATCTGCGCAATAATCTGCATCAGAGGTATTACAGCGAGCCGTTCGTCCATGTGGTGGCCGAGGGTGTGTCGCCGGCAACGCGCGATGTGCGCGGCTCTAACCAATGCCGAATTGGCTTGTTTGCGGATCGGCTGCCGGGTCGTGCCATTTTGTTAACGGTGATAGATAATTTAGTTAAAGGCGCTTCCGGCCAGGCGCTGCAAAATATGAATTTAATGTGCGGCCTGGATGAAACTACTGGGCTCAAGCAAGCGCCGATGTTTCCTTAAACCATGAGTATTTCATCTGGCGCCCATATTATTTCCTACCGCGAGATCACGCCGAGCTTTGCGCCTGATGTCTATGTGGCGCCTGGCTGCAGTCTTATTGGCGATGTGGAAATGGCGGCGAAATCAAGCCTCTGGTTCAATTGCGTGGTACGCGGTGACGTGAACCCAGTGCGTATTGGTGCGCGTTCCAATGTTCAGGACGGTACCATCATCCACACCGCTACAAAAGATGGTCCGACACTGATTGGCGAGGATGTGGTGGTCGGCCATCAATGCATTCTGCATGCCTGCATTCTCGAAGATGCCTGCATGGTCGGTATGGGCGCCGTGGTGATGGATTATTCGGTCGTAGAGTCTGGTGCCTGGGTCGCGGCGGGCGCATTAGTGCCGCCCAACAAGAGGGTTAAGAGCGGCGAATTATGGATGGGCCGCCCGGCGAAATTTGCCCGTGCGGTCAGCGAAGCGGAGATTGCGCAAATCGCCCGGATTGCCGCTAATTATGTCGCCCGCGCCAAAGAATATGGTCAATCGCTCTAAGCCTCTATGTTAAATAGGCACTTTGGCGTCGCTGCCTGGCACATCCGCGATGATATCGAATTTTCCGGCGCCAGCCTCGCGAGGCAGGACGTTCAACATTGCTAATCCCTTAACCATGAACCTTCCGCACGCTCGGTGCTCTTGAACTAGGTTTCCGAGTCTTCGTTCCTGGTGAGCTTGTTGGTCCAATAATCATATTTATTGGCTTCGGGCTAATTCATCACGCCGGCAATATGGCCCGACTTGCCAAGTATATAACAGATCTTTCCGGAATAAAGGCCTGCCGCCTTGAAGGAGGCATGCCAGGGCGTAATGCCGCCCGGCTGGACCAGGCCTTTTTTTGCTGGTGAGAATCGAAATAACCCACGATGAGCTGCGCCTGTGCGGTCATACATACAAATTAGTTAGCCTGGTCCAGAGGGTCCACTCCGCTTTGGGCTCCACTGCTTTGGTCTTCTCTTATAGCCTCCAACAGTCTATTTAGCCCACGGCCAGGGGCTTTAAAGCGTTGATATGTTGTTGAACTATGCTAGTAACATTGTTCACAGCGCCCAACAAAAGAGTACAATCGACACGCGGAATTAATGTGGGTACAAATGCCGGCTAGCTGGATCAATTTTCGTATTTACAACCGCTTCCTTGTGGGCGCGGCGCTGGCGCTTGTTTTGACGGGCGCGGTCTCGTGTTCAACCGTCTGGGACGAAGTAAGCGGCTTCATTGAAGATGATGAATCGATTGTCCACGTGCTGACTAATTCGGGCGACAACGACGATTTTCCTAAGCTGAGCGAAGTGCCTAATACGCCACGCCCGGCGTCGACCCCGGAGGATTTGGAGCGTTTGGGCGAAGGGCTGATAGCGGACCGCGGCAATGCGCGCCACACTAACGAGACCTTGCGCAGCCGCTATGCTGACCAAATCGACGAATATGACGAACGTCTGGTCGAGCGCCAGGTGGCTGCTGCCGCCAGCTCGCTAGATCAAGTAACAAGCCCGGCTCAGCTTAGAGCTCAGGAATCGTCAAATTTTGTCGATCAGGATCAATTTGAGCGCAGCTTGTTAGATGAGGGGCGTGATAGCGGCATTGAGCCGGTTTCAAATCAACCGACAACTTTGCGCGAAACACGAGTTGCCGTGGAGCGGCAGTCGATCAGCAAATTCGGCGTTATGGAGATCAGCAAATTCCGCGAGCTTTTCAACGCACGTTTTGAGGCTTCCGGTCGCTCGCCTTATCAAAACAGCTTGATTCAGCCGCAGACGACGCAGATTACGAGTAATGAGCCAGTAACAACTGTGACGACAGATCGCACGGTTTCTCGGGACAGCACAGATATAGTGCGCGCTCAGATTGAGCTGGCAGAGTCCGAGCCGCCGATTGCTAGTTTTGACAGCGCTTCCGACCTGACGTTTATTTCATTCCAGGCTGCAACTATTCAATTTGGGGTTGGCTCGTCCTCGTTAAATTTAGCTGATCGGACCGCGCTCAAAAGTGTGGCTAAGCTGCATGAACAGTTTGGCGGTGTGGTGCGTGTCATCGGCCACTCAAGCAAGCGCACGCGCGACATGGAAGCTTCTAGTCGCCAGATGGTAAATTTCCAATTATCACTTGATCGCGCCACTGCAGTATCAGTGGAACTGGCCCGCATTGGTGTGCCAGTTCAGGCGGTAATTGTTATGGCGCGTTCCGACAATGAACCTTTAACTCATGAATATATGCCGCGTGGTGAGGCCGAAAACCGCCGTGCAGATATTTATATAGAGTATTAAGATTAATCCCAAAATACGCGTTGAATAGATAAGTTTTCAGGCATTTTTTCTATTTATACCAGATGTATAGTTTTGTTTATTCATATTGAGCATAAGCAAAGGGGCTGGCGGTGAGCGAGACCCTGAGAATTGGTTTGGCTGGTCTCGGCGTCGTCGGTGGCGGTGTGCTGAAGCTACTCAAAGAACAGCGTGAGCTACTGTTAAGTCGCTGCGGGCGGCGCTTGGAAGTGATCGCTGTAAGCGCCCGAAATCGCAAGCGTGACATTAGTGCCGGCGATCTCTCTTCCCTCAAATGGTATCACGATGCTGCCGATATGGCTGGCGATCCGGACATTGATGTGGTGTGTGAGCTAATCGGTGGATCCGATGGCATTGCTCTGACACTTTCACAGGCCGTACTTAAGAACGGCAAGCATCTTGTCTCGGCCAATAAAGCGCTTCTCGCTTTGCATGGCAACGAATTAGCTCAGGCCGCTGAAAAGTCAGCTGTTCATCTGGGTTATGAAGCGGCTGTCGCTGGCGGCATCCCAATTATTAAGGGCTTGCGCGAAGGCTTGGCTGGTAATCGCTTTTCCGGTGTATATGGCATCCTGAACGGCACCTGCAATTACATCCTGACTGAAATGCGCGACGGTGTGCGTGCCGGCAATCCGCGTAATTTTGATGCGGTGCTAAAGGAGGCTCAGGAGCTGGGTTATGCCGAGGCGGACCCGTCGACCGATGTGGACGGTATCGATGCGGCCCATAAATTAGCATTACTAACCAGCCTGATATTTGGCTGCCCAGTGGATTTTAGTGCGGTGCAAATCGAAGGCATCCGTCATATCAATGTGCTTGATATCAAATATGCTGAAGAACTTGGCTATCGCGTTAAATTGCTCGGCGTTTCGCGCGCCAGCGATGCCGGTATTGAGCAAAGTGTGCATCCCTGTATGGTGCCTGAGCGCGCTGCTATCGCCCATGTGGATGGAGTTCTGAACGCGGTGGTCGCCGACGGTGATTATGTCGATACCACCACTTTTCAAGGGCCTGGTGCCGGCGCGGGGCCGACGGCATCTGCTGTTGTCGCCGACCTAGTTGATATTTCCCGCGGCTTGGTGCTGCCGACCTTCGGATTACCGGTCTCTCAGCTAAGTGCCCGCCCAAAAGCATCGCCAGGAAGTCATGTCGGCAGCTATTATATACGTCTAATGGTGGTTGATCGTCCGGGCGTAATTGCAGATATCGCTGCTTGCCTGCGCGATCAGAAGGTTTCAGTAGAATCGCTGCTACAACACGGCCGCAAGCCCGATGAAGCGGTGCCCGTTGTGCTGACAACTCATGTAGCGGAGGAGGGCGCACTAATTCGCGCACTCGCCGCCATGGACGAATTAGGCGCGGTGTTGGAAACTCCGCGGATGATTCGAATCGTAAATTTATAACAGGGGCCGCTTTAACGGCGCTGAGAGGAAAATAATGGTCGACGCTGTTTCTCTGGATCGAAATCTGGCACTCGACGCCGTTCGCGTTACTGAATCGGCGGCCCGCGCCGCCTCCCGCTTGACCGGGCTCGGTGACGAGATGGCGGCTGATCAGGCGGCGGTGGACGCGATGCGCCGCGCCCTCAATGCCCTCGATATTGACGGTACTGTCGTCATCGGTGAAGGCGAGCGCGATGAAGCGCCGATGCTCTACATTGGTGAGAAAGTTGGTACTAAAAACGGCCCAAAAGTTGATGTTGCTCTCGATCCACTTGAAGGCACGACAATTTGCGCCACCGGTGGACCTAACTCGCTCGCCGTGCTGGCTATGGCGGAGGAGGGCGGTTTCTTGAATGCGCCTGACACCTATATGAATAAAATCGCAATTGGCGACGGTTTGCCGGATGATTTGGTCGATATTGACGATACCCCGGCGGTCAACCTCGCACGTTTGGCTAAAGCCAAAAAATGCGACATCGACGATTTGATGGTGTTGATCCTCGACCGACCACGCCACAGTGAATTAATCGCCAAGGTGCGCGAATCCCGCGCCCGGGTCCAACTCATCCATGATGGTGATGTTGCCGGCGTGATTGCCACCACCCGCCTGAACCGCTCGGTCGATATCTATATTGGTACCGGTGGCGCGCCGGAGGGCGTGCTTGCTGCTGCTGCGCTGCGCTGTATAGGCGGCCAAATGATGGGCCGCCTTGCGTTCAGGAATGACGATGAAAAAAAGCGCGCTCGGGCTATGGGAATCGAAGACCTCAACCGTAAGTACAGCCTGCATGAACTGGCTGGCGGCGAAGTCATGTTTGCCGCTACCGGAGTCACTGACGGCGCCATGCTGAAGGGTGTGCATCGTTTTCCCGGTGGCGCGCATACCCATTCTGTGGTGATGCGCTCGCGAACTGGCACACTGCGTTTGATTGAGGCTGAGCACGATTTCTCCCGCCGTCCGCAGAAAGACTGAAGCCTATGGCAGCCGGGTCTTCGAGTGCAGAGCCCTTCCTGGGCGTTGCGCGCTCCGTTTCCGGTAAACGCTGGGAGCCCCGTCTGAGCGACGAACGGGCGGCACTAGCACTCACTCAACAGCTTAATATTTCTGAAATATTGGCGCGTATTCTGGCGGCGCGCGGCATAATGGCGGAGGAAGCTGAGCACTTCCTCAATCCGGTGTTGCGCGAAAGTCTGCCGGACCCTTCCTTGTTGCGCGATATGGATAAAGCTGCGGCTCGCCTCGCTGATGCCATCCAGGCCGGCGAGAATATTGCTGTATTCGGCGATTATGATGTGGATGGCGCCACTTCTGGCGCGCTTCTCCTGCGCTTTCTTGAGGCTGTTGGCGGCAAGGGCAGCTATTACATCCCGGACCGTATCCGCGAAGGCTATGGCCCCAACGCGCCGGCGCTGCTTTCCCTGGCTGAGCAGGGGGCGCAAGTGGTGGTGACAGTCGATTGTGGTATCTCGGCTTTTGAGCCGCTTGAGACGGCGGCTGACGCCGGGCTGGAAGTGATTGTCGTCGATCATCACATTGCCGAGCCCCGCCTGCCCAAGGCAACGGCAGTGGTGAACCCCAATCGCCTTGACGATAACAGCGGCTTGGGCCAATTGGCGGCGGTTGGTGTCACCTTCCTGCTGTTGGTCGCCCTTAATCGCACCCTGCGCCAGGCGGGGCACTACAGCGATGCCTGTGTAGAGCCCAACCTGCTTAGCCTTTTAGATTTGGTGGCACTTGGCACAATCTGCGATGTGGTGCCGCTCACCGGGCTTAATCGAGCGCTGACTGTACAGGGCTTGAAGGTCATGGCGGCACGCGGCAATACGGGTTTGACGGCTCTCTCAGACGCTGCCGGTATCAATGAAACGCCAAGCGCCTATCATGCCGGTTATGTTCTCGGGCCCCGCGTAAATGCCGGCGGGCGAGTTGGTGAATCAAGCCTTGGTATTCGCCTGTTGACCACCGCAGACGGCAGTGATGCACAAGCCATTGCCCAACATCTCAATGACCTCAACAAGGAGCGTCAGGCAATTGAGGGGGATGTACTGGAGGCCGCTATTGCGCAGATCGAAGAGCGCGGTGAGACGCCGGCGCCAATCATTATTTCCGCCGGGGCATCTTGGCACCCCGGCGTTATTGGCATTGTGGCCAGCCGGTTAAAGGAACGTTTTTCGAGACCGGCTATCGTAATCGCCGTGGAAAACGGCATCGGCAAGGCGTCCTGCCGCTCCGTTCCGGGCGTTGATATAGGCGCCGCGGTGACCGCAGCACGCCAGGCTGATCTGCTAATCAGTGGCGGCGGCCATGCCATGGCGGCCGGGTTTAGTGTGGCTGAGGAAAAAATAGCGGCTCTTGGCACGTTTTTGCTGGAGCGCCTGGCGCCTGCAGTGGCGGCGGCGCAACAATCGACTAGTCTTGGTATCGATGGCGCGGTAACCGTCGAGGGCGCGACTTTGGAGCTGATCGAGGAGCTAGGCCAGGTTGGGCCGTTCGGTTCTGGTAATTCAGAGCCGCGCATGGTGGTCTCGGGCGCCCGAATCGTGCGCGCTAATGTGGTCGGCAATGGGCATGTTCGCTGTATTTTAGCCGGCGCCACCGGTAAACGGCTTACCGCCATTGCTTTTCGGGCTGCCGACGAGGAATTGGGCCATATGTTACTTTCCGCCTCGCTGGGCCCGCTACATTTGGCCGGAAATCTGCGGGTCAACCACTGGCAGGACCGCGACGATCCGCAACTCATTATCCAGGATGCCGCCCCGGTGCATGAGAAAGAATTTAACTAATTGGCCCGAAATGTAAGAATTCGGACCAAAATATCAATTGTCAGCTTGATTTTACGCCGCCAGCCGACTAGATAGCCACTTGGCTTTCGACCCCTTCGTCTAGAGGTTAGGACACCACTCTTTCACAGTGGAGACACGGGTTCAATTCCCGTAGGGGTCGCCAATGCTACCCATAACTGCTTGGTCTAAATTGCTTTCTGTAAATAGTTGGTTAACGCCACATCAAATTGTCGGCTATTGGAAACCAGTTATGAGGATTCATTGGCGGGGGAGAAAGGCCAACTTTCGGCTAAGTCCTTGATATTGCAGAATCCAGGGGCTCCCGTGTGGTGCCCCAATCTCTTCAGATAGCTAGCGTAATTTGATTAGTCGTGTCTAATTTTTGTCCACTATTGGGCACTTGAGTAACTTCAAGTCGCCAAATTTGATTTTGATCTCCATTTGGGCAAGGTTATCCACCATAATGTGCGCGACCCCTTGGCCTAGTGTAAAGCGGGCGCGCATGAGAGAAGTATATGGGAGAGAGTATGGGATTCGTGAAATCGCCTGAAGAGGTGGCCCGCATCCAAAAGGTCCTGCAGCGGCCGCGCTTCGTCGGCGCCGAAATGCTAACGATCGATTTTATAACTTCGCCCGATATAGTTTCTAACCTGCTGCCGCCCGGCCTCAAGCCTACGGATACGCCGCTGGTTACCGCGATGGTTGGTCGTTGGCGGTCAAACTGCGTCGCCGATTTCACGGGCGGTGCGATCTACGTTATGGCGCGCCATGAGGAGATCGAGGCGCCTTATGTGCTGTCGATGTTCATGGATACGGACCACGCCATCATCTTCGGCCGCGAACTGTTCGGCGAGCCGAAGAAGCAGGCCGCGATCTATCTGCATCGCCGCGGTGACTTCATGCACGGCTATGTCGAACGTCATGGCGTGCGCATCATAGAGATCAAGGCGACGCTCCCCAACGATCTCGGCCCGACCCAAACCAGCGGGGCGAATTTTAATATCAAGTCAATGCCATCCTGCGACGGCATTGGGCTGGAGGACGACCCGGTGCTTACCCTGGCCGAGTTCGACATCCGACTGAGCGCCCGACGGGAGGGCAGCGGAGTGCTTCAACTACGCTCGACCGTGCACGATCCAATGGGCGATCTGGAAATCCGTGAAATTCGCGGCGCCGGCTACATAGAGGGCGATCTCCTCAGCACCTGCCGCCCGCTCGCCCGTCTGTCAGCGGACGCGTTCGTACCTTATTTCTATGGCCGAAACGACGACTGGTCCGCGCTCGATACTGAGAATGTCGAGGGCGTACAATGAACCCACAACAAAGGAGACTAGCGTAATGTCGCGTATCCCGCTCGCCGATGCCAATGATCTGCCGCCGTTCTTGAAGCAGATGCATGACGGTGCCAAAGCGCAAGACTGGTCGACGCGGCACTGCGCACGCGCTTTCGCGTCCTATCCTGAATTACTTGAAAAATATCTCACCTTCTATTATCCGCTCCACTCGAACACAGATTGCGGCGTGATCGAGCCACGCTTGAAGGAGTTGGTGCGTCTCCGCATCGCCACCCTGAATGGCTGTGTCACCTGCAAGTCAGCGCGGCTCGACTCAGAGCATGTCACGGAGGAGGAAGCAGCGCACGGCGTCGATGCTCAGGGCTGCGAAGCCTTTTCGCCGCGCGAGCGCGCCGCCCTGGATTTCGCGGAGCTGATGGCACTCGATCACCATTCTTTTAGCGACGAAACCATGCGCGATCTGAGAGCCCAATTCAGCGAGATCGAACTGCTCGAACTGATGATGATGATCGGCCAATATATCGGTTTCGGTCGCATGCTTGCCATGCTGCAGCTCGAGGAGACAAGCTGCTCAATTTGACGTGACGCAGCCTGAAAGGAGCTCCAGTCGCCGCGGCGTGCGGCAAGCCCGGCCCAGCGAGAGGTGTTCCGGTCTTGGCGGCGCGTCCTCCGGCACCGACAAGCGGAAAATCGCGAAACAGATCTGTATCAGTATTGGAGCCTTTTTCCGAACACACAAAGTGGTGGCGTAGGTTGAATGTCCGGTTTATTCAACATAACAGACCTAATTAGATACTAGCGATTTTGTCTCAGCTGGACTCTGCGGCGAGCTTCTACTCGGCAAAGAAATTTGCTCAAATGGCGGTGGACCTTGACGATGCCAATGCGTCAGCGTATGCCGCCCTATCCTTTCCGCTGACGTCATTCCGGGAGTATGATACACCCCTGGTGGCTTGCGAGAGAGCGGTGCAGATCACAATCCCAACCTAGCAACCGTCGCGTTTGCCCAGTGCATAGCTCGGCGAGCTAGAGAAGGTGCATCGCGCGTTCTAAGAAATACTGCGCAACCCGGATTTCGATCGAGCGTTCGTAGAAGCTATGATATCATTCAAAGACACGGCCTATCACGAGCACGAAATCGACGGCCTGCGATAGGTGGGCTGGGACGGTTTAACGGAACGTCCAAATTTAGCTAATCTCAGACTAAGTTCGCTGTCATCAATAGCTTCCGAAGCTGGGTGGTAAGCGGACATAGAAAACATAAAACCCAATTCTACAACACTGATGTCCATTATTAGGGGGCAGTCGGCACGGGCGTCCTCGACAGTGCGTAACAGCCGTAAAATTACCGATTCTGAAGTTTTGGCTGCCGAGAGTAGGGCGTGTTGTGCGCGCGTGGGCTAATGCGCGAGAGCTCTAACTCTCATGCTTGAGCGAATTCTAGGTCACAGGTGCTTCCACCTGCTCTACGTTTAAACTGGGTTGGAGCCAGATTTTCTATGGCCGGGACTTCCCCTATTGCCGCGCGGTGGTGCCGCCGTCGATCGTCAAGATGGTGCCATTGCAATAGGACGCTTCATCGGAGCCCAAATAGAGACAGCCATTGGCCATTTCTTCTGGTGTGCCGGGGCGCTTCATAGGCGTCAGGCGATCGGCCATATCATCGTCATCGAACATATTCATGATCGATGCCACCATCGGCGTATCAATGATGCCGGGCGCAATGCAATTGGTGCGGATATTGTCCTTGGCATAGGTGACACAGAGAGAGCGCGTCAGATTAAGCATGGCGCCTTTGGCTGCCGTATAGGTATGGGCAACTGGTAAGCCCTGAAAGCCCGAGATAGAGCCCACATTGACGATGGCGCCGCCGCCTTGCTTTTGCATGATCGGCACGACGCCTCGGCTCATATAAAAACAGGCGTCGAGATTGATCGCCATCACCTCATGCCATTTCTCCGGCGTGGTGTTGACTATATCGTTCATGGAGCCAGGGCTCTGCTCGATCCAACTATACCCGACACCAACCGAATTCACCAAAATATCGATGCGGCCATATTTCTCCATCACTGCCGCGATCAATTCATCGGCGCCGGCGGGCTTTGAGAGGTCGACAGCATGGACAAAGCCGTCACCGCCGGCTTCGCGCGCCAGGCGAAGGGATTCGTCCAAATTTTCCTGGGTGCGCGAACTGCCCACCACGGTAGCGCCCTCGCAACCAAATATGCTCATGCATGCTCGCCCGACACCGGTGCCCGCACCAGCGATAACCGTAACCTTACCCTCTACCCGTCCAGCCATTTTCTCTCTCCCTATTTATTTTTGTACTAATTGCGCGGTTGCGGGCGTAGCAGTATTTTGCACTCATCACTCGGCGTGCGTAGATCTTCAAAGCGCTGCGACAGATCCTCGAAGCCGATCACATGGGTGATCATTGGCTTCGAATCGATGCGGCCTTCGGCTAGTAGATCAAGCACCACTTCAAAATCACGCGGCTGATAGCCAAGCGCCCATTGCAGGCAGACCTCTTTGGCCAAAGCCGCTAAGGGCACAAAGGTTTCGGCCTGGGTGCAAACGCCGCACGCCATTACTTTGCCCTGATGCTTGACCAGATCGATGCACATGCCAAGCATGCCGGGCACACCTACGCATTCGATTACTAGATCGGGCGGGCCACCGGAAAGGGTGGCAAAGGCCTCGGCAACATCAACCGCGGTGGGGTCAAGGGTCGCGGTGGCGCCCATCTGCTCGGCTCGTATCCGCCGGTTTTTAGATTTTTCACTGACCACCACATGGCGCGCGCCGGAGTGCTTGGCAAATGCGGCACAGGAAAGGCCAATCGGCCCGGCGCCGATGATCAGCACATTTGAGCCCGGACGCATGGCCGCCTTGTCGATAACATGATGGCCAACCGCAAGCGGCTCTGCTGCCGCACCTTCGCGCATGCCAAGACCATCCGGCAGGCGCAGGACATTGCCCGAATCAACACGTATATATTCCGCGTAGGCGCCAGGTGCGCCAAAGCCGGTGATCAAATTATTGGGGCAATGAATACCCATACCTAACTTGCATTGACGATCGCAATCCTCGCAGGCATTGACCGGAACGGCGGTGACTATCTGGCCAGGTTTCCACTCCGAGCCCGCTTCCGCGCCGACCTCAACGATTTTACCGGTAAATTCATGGCCTAGAATGGTGCCGTCCGGCACCACCAGATCGCCGGCCTGAGTGGCGTGTAGATCAGAGCCGCAAATACCGCAATATTCGACCTTGATCAGTACATCGCCAGGACGTATCTGCGGCTTGTCGACTTCTTCAATTACCAGAGGTGTACCGATGCCATGAAAAACTGCCGCTTGCATGATTACAATCCTTTCACCGTTTGATTCAAATTATCTGATCCGGATTGTCCGACAAGTTTGACAAACATTCCAGTTCGTTTCCATTTTTTTTAGAGCATCTCAAAGATGGTATAACGCGGTCCTTGCTTGAGCCGCTCGCCTGCGCCGACGCATATAATGCGGTTGAGCCAGCCATAGCGCTCCGATGCCGTTTCAAACAAAGGTGCAATGCGAAAATAATATTCGCTTGGATCAACCGCCTCACCCGCCGACAGCCGCTTCATCACCGCGTCGGGGCCATGGCGAACACCGCGATAGGTTATGAAGATCAAATCACCTTCTTCGGTTTCAAGGGTTAGTCGCACATCAAGCACCAGCGAGCCATCCGCTCGTGTCAACGCCCAATCGCCACCGCCGGGGAGAACTTTGCCACTTATCCGCTCGCCTTCAAAAGAGCCGCCAATAACCATGACGATCTTGCGCCCGCCAATCGGCGTATTCGCGATCATTTGCGGCGCCGCGAGATGCGCCGTGAGCGTTAGCAGATGGCGAAATTTTGGTTGCTCCATAGCGCCCTCCCCCTTTATGAGCCGACCGGCTATTTATCTTCGTAGCGATACCAGCCTTTGCCGTCGCGCCGCCCATTATAGCCGGCCTTGACCATCTGCTTGAGCAGCGGGCGTGGCATAAAGCGCGAGCCATAGGCCTCGTGCAAAATTTCCTGCACATCGAGGGTGAGATTGTTGGTCACCGCATCCATAAGGCGAAACGGACCGATGGGTAGGCCCATGCCGAGCTTGCAGGCAGTATCAATATCCTCGGGCGTGGCGACGCCTTCTTCCACTAGGCGCGTGGCTTCGATCCAGAAGGTGTGGATCAACCGGTTGACGGCAAAGCCAACCACATCTTTAACTCGCACCGGCGTTTTGCCCACCGCCTCAGATAGCGCTATCACCGTATCGATGGTCTCAGGTGCGGTATCGAGCGCGGCAATTACCTCGACCAACTGCATGCGCGAGACTGGCGAGAAAAAATGTGTGCCGAGAAACTTGGCGCGCCTCGCCTCGCTCACATAGGACGACAGCACAGTGATTGAAATGCTCGACGTATTGCTCGCGAGCACGCATTCTGGCCCGACGATGCCATCAAGCTGGCGGAAGATATCGGCTTTGACGTCCTCATCTTCAAACACCGCCTCGATCACCATATCGCTATCAGAGAAATCAGCGATGTTGGATGTCGGCGATAAATTTTCGAGCGCCCGCGCCTTGGCTTCCGGCTGATAGAAGCCGCGCGTCACGCCTTTGTCGAGCACCGCCTCGAGCTTGGACATAGCCTTGTTCAGGAGATCACCATCACGGTCGGTAAGGCGTACGGCCCTGCCGGCCAGGGCCATCACCAGGGCAATCTCCGAGCCCATCATGCCGGCGCCGACGACGCCAATCTTATCAATCTGCATTGCCATTCTCTTTCCAGGTAAAAGTTAAAATTCGTTTTCCGCCATATCGGCGCAGGTTAGGTCCATACGCCGCAGCAGCGTCGCAAGCTGATCGACGCGCGGCAGTTCATAGCTGAAGAAATAGCGGCATGTCTGAATTTTGCCGCTTAGATAGTTTGGGTCATGGCTGTCGCTTGTGGAAAGCTGCGACGCTATAAGCGACTGACGCAACCACATCCAGGCGATGACGGTATGGCCAAACGCTTCCATATAGAGCGACGCATTGGCCAGCGCCGTGCCGTTGTTGCCTGCCGCCATAGTCTCCAGCAAATCGTCAGTAACTTGCCGTATGGTCTCAAAGTGCCGCTCGAGCTCTCCCGCTAGGGGCGCCAACGTCGCAATCTGGCGGGCTTCGGCAGAGGTCGCGGCAATCCGTTCTGCCAATAGTCCCAGCCCGCGTCCCTCTTGAAGGCCAACTTTGCGGCCGAGCAGATCAATCGCCTGGATGCTGTCTGTGCCCTCATGGATCGGGTTGAGGCGGTTGTCGCGGTAGATCTGCTCAACCGGATAGTCGCGGGTATAGCCGTAGCCGCCCATAACCTGGATCGCCATATCATTGGCGCGCGGGCCGAATTGCGATGACCAGGCTTTGACGATTGGCGTCAGAAGATCGAGCAGAAGGGCGGCATCGCGCCGGGCATCTTCATCCTCAGCACTCACCTGTTGATCAACCAGGTTAGCGGCGAAGAAACAAAGCGCCATGGCGCCTTCTGCAATCGCCTTCTGGGCCAGCAACATGCGCTTGATGTCGGCATGCTCGATAATCATCACCTGCGGTGCGGCGGGGTCTTTGCCATCCACATGGCGTCCCTGCGGGCGGTTTTTGGCATAATCGAGTGCATGCAGATAGCCGCTATGGGCCAGCATGGCGGCGCCGAGACCAACACCGATGCGCGCCTCGTTCATCATCTGAAACATGTAGTAGAGGCCTTTATGGCGCTCGCCGATTAACTCGCCCCGGCAGGCATCCTGTTCACCGAAGCGGAGAATGGTCGACGTCGTGCCGCGGTAGCCCATCTTGTGCAACAGGCTCACCAGTTGAACATCGTTGGCTGGGCCGGGCTCGCCGTCCGGTGTCAGGCGGTAGCGCGGGACGATAAAGAGCGAGAGACCCTTCACCCCGGCTGGTGCGCCCTCGATACGAGCTAGGACGAGATGGATTATATTTTCGGAGAGCTCATGTTCTCCTCCCGAAATCCACTGTTTGACGCCCTGAATATTGTAGCTGCCATTCTCGTTTGGCAGCGCCATGGTGCGGATATCGCTCAGCGACGAGCCTGCCTGCGGTTCGGAGAGGCACATGGTGCCGAAAAAGCGGCCCTCCATCATGTTTGGTAGGTAGCTCTGTTGCTGTTCGGCACTGGCGAAACGGGCGAGCAGATTGCCGGCGGCGATGGTGAGGAAGGGATAGGCAACAGTGGCAATATTGGCTGCCTGGAACAGGCTGAAGCAGCCCTGCACCACGCTCCACGGCAATTGTAGGCCGCCGAGAGCCTCATCGTGATGGGCTTTTAGAAAACCGGCCTCGGCGAAGGCATCAACTGCCTGTTTGACACCGGGCAGCATAACTACTTTGCCGTTTTCCAGCCTCGGCTCGTGGCTATCTGCCTCGCGGTAATGACTGGCGAAATATTCGACCGCGATCTTCTCCGCCGTCTCCAGGATGGCGTCGTAGATTTCCCGGCTTTGGCCCAAAAATCTGTTCCGTGTCGCCAAGCCTTCGGTATCCAGCATGTCAAAAAGCTGGAAGCCAATTTCCTCACTGCGGGCAAATTCGTTCAATGCGGCGATCCTCCGGGGTGTCCTAGTGGCGCACGCGTTCAATCAGCATGGCTAACCCCTGGCCGGCGCCCATACACATGCTGATCACCGCCTTGTCCTGCCCGCTCTCCACCAGATGCTGCATGCCGGAAAGTTTTTCCAGTGTCACCTGCGGACGGGGATACTCATCCTCAACCATTATCCGCGTTGTTTTGCGTTCGCGCACCTCAATAGGGGTGATGTGACCGCTTAGTAAATCGCGTGCGGCGCCCGCGCGCTTCTGGCTGGTAAGGGCATATCCATCCATCAGTGCTCGCTGATATTGATTGTCCTCAGCCAATTTTTTCGCTGTTTCACCCATCAATTGCAGTCTGAACGGATCGCAGTAGGCCCAATCGAGCGTATCAACCATAGTCTGCGGCCCGCGTTTATGACCCCAGCGCCCGGTGGTAACGGCAAAATGCGCACGAGAGGAATTCTCACCACCGTCGGCTACGGCAACCTCACTATGGCCGCTCAGGATTTGCTTAGTAGCAGTGATGATCCCTTGCGAACCGGAGCTACAGGTACGACTGACATTGATCGTCGCGCTTTCGACCGGCAAACCGGATTCGATGGCGATGTAACGCGCCGCGAGATAACCCTCCTGATCGACCTGACCCGCCTTCGGGCCGGCTTTATCGAGGCAGACTTTGGTCACGTAGATGCCCAAATCGGCCAGGGGTGTATCCTTCAGGGACTTGCCAAAATCGCCGAACGGGGTGCGCATGCCTCCAGCCAAAATAATTTCTCGTTGCATGAATATTTCCGCCTAACTTTATTTTGGATTTACCGCGTCGTAGAGACGGCGCGCGTGGCTTTGTTAGCGAAATTCTATTGACACCCTCACGCGGGTCAACCAATTTGACGTACCATTTTGTATGACAAAATTGATTCTCAGCTAGAAACTTAAAAATACCGCAAACAGGATCAGACAACCGATGGTCAACAAGGCTTCAAGCGGCAAATCACGCCAGGCAGCCGCCGACAAAAAAAGCGGCAACGATAAGAAACATGGGCCGAGTTCACCGGATCAAGTTGTCCGCGCCCTGATTGAGGGCCTCAGGTCCGGGCGCTATGTGCCGGGCCAACGCTTGATTGAAGCTGACCTCACCAGTGAGCTAAAGCTCAGCCGGGGGCCGGTGCGCGAAGCGCTGAAGCGCCTTTCCGCCGAAGGTCTGGTCAGTCTCATACCCCACCGCGGCGCTTATATTCGCAAACTGACGCGGCGCGAAGTGCATGACATTCTTGTTATTCAGGAAAGCCTGACCGGATTGGCGGCGCGCCTGGCAGCAACCCATATCGACGTGGGCAACAATCGCAGCAGCTTCAAAGCCGAGATAACCCGCCTGATGCGCTTTCGTGATGGCCAGGACACCATGGCCTTTCTTGAGGAACGCAGCCGCTTTTACCACACCCTGGTATCAATTGGCGGCAATCATGAATTGTCGCGCTTTGTGCCGACTATGCAGCTTCATCTTCTGCGCATGCAATTCCAGCAGCATTTGACCCATGCCGATCGCAAGCGTCAGTTCCAGGAATATGAAATCCTGGCTGGACTTGTCCTGAGTGATAATGCCGGTAAGGCGGAAACTATTATGCGCCGTCATGTACGCCGTACCCGCATCGC